>JAABUP010004237.1_pt1 | contig 23788 bp, 26 predicted proteins | sample 5559201 | NCBI WGS metagenome assembly JAABUP01 (sample SAMN10711887, study PRJNA513373) | rock metagenome | isolation source: Antarctica rocks | place: Antarctica
TGTCTCAGGGGCATTACAACACGAAGCCTGTCACCACACCTGGACCACTTGCAAGGACACAACCATGCAGAGGCTTCACAGAAATCGCAGTGCCTGACCTGTGGAGGTAGCACGCCCTCATCCTGAAAGGACAACATCTGGCCCAGCTTGAGGGCTGCCCCGCGCATGCGGCACAGCGCTGTCGCAAGCCGCTCTGCATTCTTGTCTGTCAGGTATGCATTGTAGCCCTCCTGCTTGGCCTTATCTGTTGGGGCAAAGTAGTTGCTGACCTGCACATCATCAGCTGTGTGATCACAATGCCTGCTGAGTGACAGGCTGAGATTACGTAGAGCCTGCGTCATCTGCCAACGCATGCGCTGCATGTGCAATTTTGACTGCACTGCCTGCTTGTCAGTGATTGCAGGCTTGTGCCAAATGTACATACTGTGTGATCTATGGGTGTATCCAAAAAATGATTGTTGAAACCTGCATTGAGATGCCATGGGACCAGACAAGTGATTTGCTCCAGGTTGCTGACACACGTAGTTGGCAACATTGACAGCCAGGCATGGCAGTGATGAATTCCGTTGTTCAGTGAGGCTACAAAGTTTCATTACTTTATGCCTGTGATGGGGCCATGCTACAGCTCGCTGCGGCCAGTGATCAAGGGATTGCTGATGGAGCGCTCACATGCGTGAAGGCAGCAGGTCTGGGGCAGAATCTGGTACTGCCTGACTTTTCTCCAGGACAAGGAGCACATGCGTGAAGTCACAGTCAAAAGCAGAAGCAGCAAGAGAGAGGACTGACCGAGTCTCGCATGCTGCCAAAGACTAGGCTGGCGCCCATGCCAGCAAACCCGGCAGCTCTGCCAAAGGCACTGGAGGGCACGCGCCGCTCTCTCAACTTCTTCCTCACTTCCTCCTTTTGCTCACTGATCTGTGCGTATGTGCACTTGTGTCAGCATAAATGCTGATGTACAACAGTCAAAACTGCCTTTGGGTTGTGCTGCCTTATCACCTATCACAGACACTGTGTGCAGCTCCGTCTAGCTGTCTCTGGGGTTCCTCAGAACAAGGCAACGCAAAGCTGACCTGGTCTTTGTGCAGATTCAGCCTGTCTCTATGCCTCTGTTGCATCAGCCTGCGGTACTCGGCATGCGCACTCTGTGGTGCAGTAGCAGGTGGTGGAAGCGGCGCAGCAGCGGCTTGCGCGGTCTTGCTCAAGGTAGATCCAGAATCAGTGGGGTAAGCTGGGGCAGCAGCTGTAGGGGTGGAGTCTGAGCTGGGGGGTGAAGTGGGGTCAGCAGTGAAGGCTAAGGGCGATGGTTCAGCTGTTGAGGTGGCGTCAGCTTCACTCCTGGCTGCACTGCTGGGTTCAGCTGGACTCCTTAGGAACATCAAACCATGTTGCCCTCAATACATTGGGCAATGCCATGCCAATGGACAGTAAGATGGAAGAGGTCATGAGCTGCTGGCATGACAATTGATGAGTCTGAAAACTTGCAACACTGCTGTGCACCCTTGAAGCATGTTTCTACGCAAGATAGTCATGTTTGCTGCAGGGCAGACAGTGATTCATGACCTCAAGCAGTGCTGCCCAAAAGTTGGCAGGTACGGCATCTTGCATGCAAGGTTTGGATAAGCAGGCATCCATCACAAGCATGCACACACCCATTTCAGGTCAAAGGATCCATAGACATTCATGAAGTCTACCTGTCAGCTGGGTTTGTCTTAGCAATAATGGTGTCCACCTCATCTTCTGCTACTGAAGTGGGGTTCTGGAGGTCATCAGCAGGAGCTGCTTGCAGGGGTGCCATTGACTGGGGCTGTGCAGGTTCATCAGGATGCAGTGACTGAGATGCTGTAGCAGACTCAAGATGCTCTTTGGCCCCTGCAGGCGCCTGTGCTTCTGTTGACTGGGACCCTGATACTGAAGCAGATGCAGCTGCTGATGCTGCCGCAGGTGGTGCAGCAGCTGCAGGAGCAGCTGCAGGTGATGCCCTGCCAAACCCTGCCGGTGCAGTGCCAGCAGGACTGAGCCCTGCCCTGAGCTGCTCAGCCTGTTGCATCAGATCAGGTGCTCCAGCAGCAGCCGCCTGCTGCTGCAGCTGTTGTTGCAACTGCAGAATCTGCTGCATTGCCTTCTGCACTGACTGCTGCGATGACTGTGCAGCTGATTCTGTGGCCTGGTATACCGCTTGAGGGCCGCGCGGTACTGCGTTGACTATGCTGCCCAGTGCTTGAGCTGCCTCTTGCAGCTGCTGCTGCACCTCTTGCAGGGAGTTAGGAGATGCTGCTGTAGTGGAGGGGGAAGCGTATGATGACTCGGCATATACTGGTTCTGGTATGCCAACAAAGGATGCAGACCGAGACCGTTTGCTGTGCCCTGCACATCTCCACATTAGCAGTCAAACAAGAGCTATTACATCGTCAGGACCAGCATCTGCATACAGTAATCCAGCGCTGTGTATGGTGCTGACATGCTTGAGCATATCATCTTGCTATTGCTGTGCTTGCAACATGTGTTCAGGCCAGAAGGGACGGACAGCAGGACTGTATCGAAGTGTCACCTGATATTGACTCAGAGCCTGTCTGAGCAGTGCTACTGAGTGTGGCTTTGCCACCAGCTGAGACAAAGGTCAGCATTCTGCCCTTTACAACCTTGAACGGCTGCTGAACTGCTTGCAATGGTGCTGCCAGAACACTGTCAGGACTGCTGGAAGCTGTATCTTGAGACAAAGCATTGTTTGCTTGCTGATATGCTTGGCTGCCTGCTTGCTGAGCCCCTGACTGTGTTTGACGGAACAGTGCTTCAGCATTCTGTGCACCGCCTGCAATGTAGTTTAAGGTCAGGAATGAAACATATTTTACAGTTTTTTATGCCTGCAAAGCAGCAATGCGTGCATAGGTTGAGCACCAGCAGCAGCATACCTTGCAAAACATCGGAAATGGAGCTGGCAGATTGTGCACTATCTCTGGTTGCCTGACCTACTGCGTCTGCCACAGGCTGAGCCTGGTATCTAGCCATGTCCGCAGCTGCTTTTGCTGCCCTTCGTACGTCGCCCCGCGTTGCATGCTTCAGCACCTCACTGCGGTCAGTCAGGGACTCATCTGATTGGCTCATGGCGGACAGATGCCGTGTGGTGTGAGGATTGAAAGTGAGGTGTGGTCGCGCGTTACCTGTCAGCGGCGGTCTTGGCAGCCACAAGAGCTAAACCTCGCAAAATCCTCTGCGCATCCTCAAAATGCTTTGGGGTGAACCACGACATGAGCGAAAGCTTGCGGTGCTTAAGTGATCCACAAGCTGTTACCGTAGAAGGCCAGGAATCATGTCAAGGAACGTACGCATGCACATCTAAATTCGAAACAATGCTGCAGCACCTCAGGGAGTATCGAGTATAGCTGCTACTTCAGAAGCCGATGCTCTCCACCATGCGTGGCTACGAAGAATTGTGACTTGGGGTCTGTGCGGAAATCCCTGGGCTTTGACTCGGATCAATGATGAAGCTGCAGTTCACTCATTTGCACGCTCCATGCATGACTGTCTTTCATATGTAAGGGAGTCTTGCTTCATTGTCGCAATCACAGCTGCAGCACCTGTCCATCAGCAGACCTGTTCACTGATCAGAGCAACGGCTGCATGGCTCCCCGCAAAAGAAAGCTGCCCGGCAACAGTTCATCGGTCGAGCACGAGAGCCGGTCAGAAGCGGGTAGCAGGGGAAACGTGAAGAAGGCCCGAAAGCAAGCTGAAGAGACAACAGAAAGTATAGCAGAAAGGGAGTCTCTTTCCACTGAAGAAACACAACAGGTATAGAAACTTGACTGTCTGTCACGTATCAGTTGCACCTCTCAGCATCACACTAGACTCTTTGCAAGTCTACAGCGCTGCACCAGCTGCTGCCAAGCAGGCTCTGAAAGAAATAATCCTGGAGCTGCTACGCAAGCGAAAGCCAGGCTCAAGCTGCTGACCCAGTGAGGCTCCCAGACAGCTTCAGCCCAATGACTGGCGCCCTTTGATGCATACAACTCGTGCAGTGGCCAAGGCAATGGCAGATGCTGGACAAATAGAGGTCACACAAAAGGGCAAAGTGGTAGATATCAAAAATGTCAAAGGCCCCATCAGACTCAGGCTACTTACCAATGCCACAAGACACGATCAGTAGCTGCTCGTCCAGCCATGTTTGAGTACCATGCAGCAGAACATGACCTGAAACATGACATCAGCAGCCAGAAACTCCAGGAATGGAGGTGGTGCTGACTGAACAACCTGGTCCGTGTGCTGCATGGCGAGCTTGGCAGCGCCCTTAACCAAAACGTGGAAACAGAGTTGAGTAGGATCGGCCAAATCTCAGTGACAAACTGCATCACAGATGATGGCCAATACTAACAGATGATTGTGTGCTTTTCTGTTGCAAAGCTACAAGCAAGCTGTGCCTGAGTGCAAGCCAGTAGCTACCAGTATCTTTAAAACCCTGATCAGCACATAAAAGACAACTTATGCATACTGCTCAAGCTAAGCATTGTATCACTCTGGTTATGCATGTGCTCCTCTAGCTGGCTAAGCACTATGTCTGCCTTCTCAACCATGCAAACCAGTTGCTTAGCAGACCTCTTGTGCATGCCTTGGTTAATGTCTTCAGCTAGTGCATTACAAGTGCTGGGAGTGACTGCGCCCCACATGGCTCCAATCAGAAATCTGATATAATCCAAGTATGCCATTTGATAGTGGTGGCCAAGCTGTTGAAAGCTGTAAATGCTGCCATCAATATGATGCTGTTCTTGTAGATGATGCATTAAGCTATTGTAGTAACACCTGCACATGCCATCATTGCTGTGGACAGTCTCCCAAGACAATCAAGGTTTGCCAGCAGGGGCATGGAACTGCCTCAATGCAGGACACAAGAATGCACTGATTGCGTGCAGGCGTGCTTGGTTGTGACTACTTGGCTTTATTATGTATGCCGGGCTTTTATGAAGATACAACATTGTGCATGCACATGATGACGGCCAAAAGTACTACACCAGCGGCAAAAATGACATGCACATTGCAGTGCTTGATGCTCAACTTCTACAAGCACAGTCTCTGCAACTGCACAAAAAGCAGAGTGCCCCAATTGCACAGCAGATAACCCTGACTGTTGTGCAGCACCTACAACGAATGCTCTCACCGTAGGAGTTCCTCTTCTTGATCAAACACAACCTGTGGCTGCACAGAGGTCCAGAGCAGATACATGACATCAGTCACCCCCAAGCCCCCACCACACCACTGGAAGTCGCAGGCGCTCACAACAGCTGCTTTGATGTCATGCCCGCCATCCTGAGGTGCTGACACAGATGCTGCTTCTGCATGAAAAAGGAATTGTGCTTTCAGCTGCTACATGGCCAAGCAGACATCATGTTTAGATTGATGTTTTTATAATGCTGCACCGACAAGGCGGTGGTGCAGTGAGTGCGTACATCATGGGGAAACCCCCAAGTGGGTAATAGCTGTCTGACAAACATGCATAGTGAAAAGCATATGAGCATCTAGCAAAGCGGCAGTGCAGCCAACATGATTCAGCTGAACATTCAAGCAATTGCGTTTGTAGAACGTAGCACACCATCTGCATCACACAGCAACAGCAGGCCAGTAACAGACTGCTCAAATCTCAATGATGGTTTCAGACCTGCAGTTGGCGAAAAGAAGAGATTGGCTGTTTTGAAATCGCCATGTATGATTGTATGCCACTGTGCCGTTGAGCTGTCGGCACTGGCCAAACTCAGCTCCCGATGAATTGCTGTGGCCAATGCCATTAGACGCTCAGCAAGAGCCTGCATGTTGCATCTTGTGAAAACAATTGTTTTGTCACAGCAGGTGTGCAGTGTTGTCAGTGTTTCATGTCACAATCACCTCACTGCGTACTAGTAGTCCAGTCAGACATGGCTGCCAAGCATGTTGCTATTTTGGCACCAGCAAATTCATGGTGAGCTTATGTTGGGCTTTGTGGACAGCATACTTGCCATGAGGTGTTGTGATGGTCTGCTGCATGAACAGCTAGAGACAAGTCAGCCATGTGGCTGACAAGGCAACTCTCACAAGGCAGGGTGAAGGCAGGGTGTGCATTGTATCACCTGCACTGACGCCTTTGCAAAAGTCTCAGGGAAGTCTATGTCAAAGGCTGAACAGGTTTTGGCCCACTGAGTTGGCATGCCAGCTAAGTCATTCTGCCGCTTTTCCAGGGACCAATAGGACCCCTGCACAAGTCAGGGATGCACACTGCATCAAATGTAGGGCTGCAACAAAGCTGCAGGAAGCATGGCATGCTACAACGTCAGCTCTGTACCACATTTGCTCAAATCAAGAGCTCAAAGTAGACCTTGAATCTGTTATGCAAAAGGTACTCAGCTGACTGAGATAGGGATTTGGCTTTAATGTAGCTAGATCCACTCCACTGTGCATGTCAACACAGCAGTAACCTTACAGTGAACAAGCACCAGGCTGCTATGTGCAACAGACTGCAGTGCGGTATTGCATGGTCTCTGCTCATTGCAGCACAATGCAGGTCACAGATGTGTAGTCCTCATGCCTGTTATGTCACTGAAATTGACCCTAACCTGAGGCCAGATGCCTGTTGGCGAGCAGCCCCAGCAGGCCGCATGCATCCTACTCAGCCATTTCAAAGCTAATACCGCCTGCAAGCGTCAAACTCTGTTTTCCAATGCACTGTGATACAATGCAGCAGGAAACGCTCTGCATCCAATGTGGCTGTAGCGCCTGCTCACAGGAGGGTTTTTGCATCAGTGGCAAGGGGTGAGCAGAATGTCACTTTGGCATTACCTGAGCAGAGTCAAGGCCTAATGCTTGGCTTGTAAGGCGTGTTGAGGCAGCTTGCAGACCGGCTCCGGCACGCAGATCCTCCATGACAATGACCACACCATCGCCGTTTGGTTGCCACTGTTCATGCAGCAGATCAGGCACTTTTGCTTGCACCTGCGTGCATCAGACTTAGAGGCCAACGTGCAGTGCCCTGGTAAAAGAACAGACTTTGACGACTGCGGCAGACCTGTTGCAACTTGTCTGCGTACTTGTGAAGGAAGCTTGTCTCAATCTCATACGATTGTCGACTTCTGTCCCGGTGCTCTTGGTCTCGGTAGCTGTTGCTGCATAGGTCGACTACCTTCACAACTACGTGTACTTGCTGTCCATCAACAAGCCTGAAAGCAGCGCTTGCGTCAGCTTCTATAGCTGAATTGAGCAGCTACAAGCTGAGCACCTACCCAAGAACATACGGTAACACGGAACAGTTCTTTTGCTTGATCACACCAGGAGCTGACTGGACGTTTTGCACGCGTGCAGGCAACTTGACGCCGCTATCTCGCCACCATACAGCCGTGTTCAAAAGGTCACATTGCATATGCCCGTATGGTGCCGGCGAACACACTGGAGCTCGGAACATGGGCAGCCCCCATGACATGCAGTGCGATGACTAACATTATCCTCGATTCCGTCCTTGTGCCCTGTCTAAATCGCCCTGCTTTGGCTCTTCTGCATTGCAACTGCCTTTTCCGGAAGTCCACCAACGTCCGAAATCCAGCTGAACAAGGTGATACGACTGCTCACTGACCTTGCGTCAAGTCGTGCACGGTCTAAGGCCGCCGCCGATTGTTGATCCTGAGATCAAGGCGCGGTTCCGTGCGCATATCAGGCGCGATACAGCAAGCTTTCACAGTCTTGGAACGACACTAGACGTGAAAGGCAACGGGGTGTGAGCAAAGGGTTTCCTCCGTAATGAAGACCCAGCTGCAAGGCTGGGTCTATATCTCTGCACTGCTACTTTACCTATGCTGTTCCGTTCACGGTGCCAGACCTGTCAACGGTGATGAGCTTGCAGCTGGAAACAAAGAGGTAAGCAGATGGTGCAGGTTATTTCAATATTTCCACCCGCACGTAGCCCCGCACCTTGACATCACAACCAACTACAAATTTGGCTCTACTCTTTGTCGAAAGTTATGGACCTGCAAGTCGTTCAACCATGCCTTTCACAGACTGCTGGTGTTGTCAACGACAATGAAGGCATCGGCGAGGTCATGCAGAAGAATGTTGACCTGCTACAAGCCTTTCTCAAGAGTTTACTCATGGTAACGACCTCACTGAGCCACGTCAAAACCTGCTTTGCCAGTCAGAAGCATCACAAGATCTTTGTCTCATGACAGCAGCTGGTTTGCAGATACTTGTCACAGAGCTAGGAGATGAAACATTCATCATTGCTGCAATCATGGCAATGCGGCATCCACGCCTTGTAGTATATGTTGGAGCAATGACTGCGCTGGTGTCCATGACGGTGAGCTAGAATGCTTTCTGCTTGTTTGGGTTTTTATCTGCAGCACGCAGTCTAATGTCTTTACAAAATGTTCAAGTCAGCTTTGGCTCAAGATGCCATCTTCTCCACAGCGAAGTCACGCTAAGCATGGCTTTGCCTCACACACGGCTGATGTGCCTTGACCTGCATGCATCATGCAGGTTACACGCTTGCTTGCAGAGAGTCTTTTGGAGGCCTGAAAAGCGCATCCCTTGTGCATGCAGGTCATTTCAACAGCTCTAGGGTATGTACTTCCAAACTTGATATCTAGGCAAGCCACGCAGCATGCTGCAACTGCGCTTTATACCTTCTTTGGGATGCGGTTGCTGTGGATTGCCTGGCGGTCTAAACCACAAGCCTCCAATCAAGTATGTTTTGCTGCACTCATGACCAATCTTTGCAGGTCTATTGTGTGTTGATCAAGAGTACAATGCAATTGCTGATGCGTGAAACCTGTGACGTATGGTTTGAAACTAGGCTGTGGGAACAAAGGCTACGAGCTGATGACATCATAGCGATACATCAAGCATCATGTTAGAGCTGCAGAAAGTGATCTGCAAAACCAATATTGCAAGAGCAACCAGCACTATACAAGTCAGATGCACTTGACTTTCCCTTCTGCACAAGATTCACCATGTCATTTTACATCATTTGTGCTCAGTGCTGTTGTTGCATCTATTGGATCATGCTCATGAGCTGTATGGCACAACATATCCTCAAGCATAATCAATCGCTGCATCTTGTCGGGCATGCGTCTTACGAGCCAGGAACTCACCTGGCAGTCATGCCAGGCTGACATCATACATGCACAGTGTTGCACAGACAACAGAGGACAGATCTGTGTCAACCCAAGTGGTCAGCCTATGACCTTCCAGCTGTCTGCGAACAAAGTGTGTCCTGTAACACTGTTTAGGATGAGGTAGAAGAGGTAGAGGCCAAGCTAGAGGCATCAGAACAGCAGCCGAGAACAAAGCTGCAGCGCATCCTGAATCGCCTCTGCACCCCTGTCTTTTTGGAAGCTCTCATACTCACTTTCTTAGCAGGTAAGAATCATGATGCATGCCGTTCCTGCCTCGCTCTGTGTTGTCAAAGTGTATTTTCTTGCAAGACACGTGTGCAATATAAGGCTGCTTTGTCCCAGTGGGCTAGAAGCTCTGAGTATAGCCTAGTTCATAGAGTGGCTTTCAGGCATGTGCTTGCTCTTGTGCTTGCAAGCTATCCCTTGAGCAACTTCTTGGCTGAACCTGAATCTGAGAGCTGTGAGACATGGAGATTGCTTCCAAGAACAGCTGTGTGACACATGTTTCTGCTACACATAGTCTTGGACAACAACATGCAGAGTGGGGTGATAGGAGTCAAATAGCAACCATCACATTGGCAGCTGAGTACAACCCCTATGGGGTAACAGTGGGGGCAATTTTGGGGCACAGCATATGCACAGGAACTGCTGTACTTGGAGGTAAGGAAGTACCCATCCTTCTAATCCCTAGATACATTGATAATTTATACAAGAGACATGTGTCTTCCCCTAGGGTCACAGACTTACAGCCCTGAGTAGCTCCCTGTATGAGGGCCTACTTTGGCAGTCAGTATACTAGTAACAATGTATATTGAGGTAGTCTAAGTCAGATGGCATTGACTCTGTGCGCAGCATCTAAACAGCATGTCAGATGCTTGGCGGGTGCATGGGCATAGCTATGTAAGTCTGAACAAATAGCAAGCAGCACCTGCTGCACATGATAGACGCTTCTGCTGTTTGGTCTGCATCTGCACTTCGACAGCAGCACTTGCCGTTGTTGTGCGTTGCCAAAGAGACATTCTGGCTTGTAAGAGTGTGCCACACATGGTGCAGTACGCAGTCTGATTCCTTGACCAACAAGTGTTTTCATCAGCCAGTTTCCTTGGGGCAAGCTGTTCTGCTACAGCAATAGCCCATACTTGGCTTGCTCCCAGCATGCCTTGTCAGTCTGCATGATCTTCAGGCTGATCTCTGATTGTGATGCCATGTTGAGGTTTGTTGTATGCGCAGGTCAGTTGCTAGCAATGAAGATATCACAGCGGACAGTTGCTCTGTCTGGTGGCATGTTGTTCCTGCTCTTTGCTGCGCACAATCTGGTGTATGGCAGTCATGACTGATGTCATCAGCAGTCAGTGCTTCTTAGCGACATGGCCCAGCAGTCTTCTCCCCTGGTCTTTGTGTAGGTTCAGAACAGATGTTGCAGCAGTACAGGAGCATGCTCTGTTTTGTAACTCATATAGGGTCTCTGTTCAGGTCTTTAATTTCGTGACAGCACTGTGCAAGCTAGCTTGTTCGATGCCAGACTCTACAAGCTTGATCAGGCACGTTTTAAGCCACACATGTGACTGAAGGTTGCTTGCAGGCATGTAGCCATACTCAAATCTACAACACCAGTGGTTAAGCTTCTGTGCCTATGCAGCTTTTGCAACATCATCTCATGTGTATGACATGGTTTTGCAAATTGCATCAGCTCTCTGTGGTCTGGCTCCCAGCTGCTAGGATCTGCCTGATGGCCAGTCCTTGTCCTATCTGGAGGAGCTTTTTTCCTCCAGCTCCAATGCAAGCCTGCAAATCCTACGGATTGCACGTAAATGTCGCTTCAGTGTCATCCTTGCAGGCATGGAGCCATACTCAAATGCAATGAAGCAGGTTTCAGCAGCAGCTTGCCTACCTGCAGGTGTGCTGAGCACATACGCGATTAGATAGAGAAAGAGAGACAAATTTACTCACAGGCTACTGCCAGTCTTACACTAGAACTGACAAACCTGGGGCAGGGCTCAGTTGACCTTGCCCAATGCCATTTTGGCTTATCCAAGTAATGATTGTGTAACACAAACGTCAACACTAGAACAAAACATATTTGCTCGCACCACAGGGCATATGGCTGTAGCCACATGCCATGCGCACAGGATGCTTCTTGGTGACAATTTGCTCGGCACTTGTGAATCACACTAGTTGGAATATTCGAATTAATGGGAGAAGAAATTCATCATACCCCTTTACAACTAGGGAATCTAGCTAGCGCCAGGTTAGCTTCCTGCAGAGAACTTCCCTACTGGCAACCACACCGTTTTACCCATGTACACGGACGGGCTCTTCGATTCACTGATCTTGCAGCCGCATTTTACTTGAGGCCCATCGTCTGCCTGACAGGCGTGAGACATTATGATAACGCAAGAGGAGCTTATGACCAGAATAGTTCCGAGCATAGGGGTAGTTATTGGAACCCTTATGTTCCTGTCCCCTCTGAAGGCAGTTCTTGATATGCGACGTACGGGTCGAATCGGGGTAGGTCTCATGAGCACCAAAGTGTTGCGCGTTCATGACCTCGAGCAGCCGTCTCCTTCACTGTACTAATCCAGGATTGTAGAAACCGTTGTCAGCAACGCTATGATTTGGCTGAAACAATGTAACTAATGATTTGTACGCCATACGCAAGCTCATACGAAATGCAGCTAGCAATATGCCAGCAGCGCATGTGATGCAGGACTTGAATCCAATCCCTTTCCCTGTTGTTGTTGCCAACTGCGTAGCTTGGGTAGGCTACTCAATAGTAAACAAAGATCCATACGTCTTCATGGCTAATGACCCTGGCCTACTGCTCGGGCTTTTCTATACTCTGAGTGCATATGGCTATGCTGATGCAAAGGTCAGATCCAGAGCTACTGATTATGCTGCATCGGTCAACTGAGCACTTGAATGTGTAACAGTGCATGCGCTCGCATGCATTGGCAACGCATTAGATTGTTGTCACAATGCATACAGTCATTGTAGGGTATATGTCTGTTTGCACATGATAAGCCATGCACACCTGCATGCAAACCACGTTGATTGCTTTCATCATCAGACATGCTGCTTACAGCAACTTGACAGCTTGCCTTCAGATCCTGCTGTACAATGCTATTGGGATCTGTTGTGATGGGTGCCGCAATGGACACCCAATGGTTGCATAACATTGCGCTGATCCTGTATCTGTGTGGACATGCTGCAGACCCGGAACAGGTTGACTGCTCTCATCATGCTGTTTGGCGTGGCTTTGTCTGGGGTAGCCCTGGCTGTAGCTGCCATGCCCATGAGCAAGAATGAGAAGATGCTGCTCTGGTGAGGCTAGCACTGTCATCTCTGTTTTCTGTTGCTGATCATGTTACCATACACACCTCAGTGCATCCACCCCTTCAGTACATTTTGGTGTGACTTGACTAGTCACAGACCAATGCACGTGATCTGGTGTCATACATGACAGTCAGACAGACCATCAAGGCTCTGCATTTGTTGATTGCTCAGCCCAAAAGCATGAGTGATGTGTGCAATGATGCAAGCAGAACACCATTTTGTCTTCTTGGTCGTTATGCATTACAGGCTGCAGCATGCTTGTGCAGGGGCATCACAGCAAATGTGGTCCTGCTGATTTACTATTCAGCGCCTTTAACAACAGTCAAAGAGGTCCTTGTCAGCAGAAGCTCCTCGTCGCTGTACTGGCCTCTCTGCATGATGAATGTCCTGAATGGCCTTTTGTGGGTTGGCTATGGACGGGTAAGCAATGCCATTTTGTGGAATGCATGTGCATGTTTCTCTTGATTAGCCCGCACGTGCCAAGCTTGTCATGCATGGCTGTTTTGTGGGTGACTGGTCACACGTCAAATGGTCAATACCAGTGCACTGCAAATTAAGGGAATCATAAACGACCTGCTGGTTCCACTGTGATTTTGCCATACTGTGTCCTGTTCTTTCTGCTTATTGCTGTGTGGCCTGTGGGGGACTGGCAAAATTGGCAGGCAATTTTGTTTTGTTTGTATGCCCTCTGTCCTTTAATCATGCACATAGACATCATCCATCAGGATGTGCAGCATTCTTGGCTAATGGAGGCAGCTCAGATCAGGATCAAGCATGTCTCACAAGCAGTGCCCCGAAAGACATTTCCTGCTGGATGTATGGCTAAACCTCCTTAAGCAAGGTAGCTTTAGGTAGTGTGACCTGCTGCAGGTCACTAGCAAGGGCAGATGCAAGCTTAAGAAGGGGCACCCAATGCACTTATGCAACTCTGCTCATCCTTCATGCACCTCACCAAACCATTTCACCTCAGCAACAGCTTCAGCAGGTGCTCCTCTGAGCTGTACAGCCTGGGCTGGGGTTTCTTTATTACAACATGTACTCTGCTACCTCAACTTGTCTGGGTTCCATTTGGTTGCAGGCAGTGAACAACAGCCTCATTTGGGTATCCAAGACAGGGACCGTGCTGCTGCTGCTGGCAGTCGTGCAAGCCTAACTTCCTAATGCTTCCTTAGTTCTAGATCAGGGCCTTGACAACTTCACCTGACCTGGTTTCTATTTTTGGTGCAGGCAACCAATCACAGCGTCATCTGAACATGCAATTCAGAGAATGCTGCTTTAGGACTCTTGCTGCTCACTTACTGCCTCGGTTTACATGACCCAGCAGCAGTTGTCAACATACTAACCCTGGGTGTACACTTTTGTGCAGGCAACTAACAATAGTTTCATCTGGGCCCCCAATGCTGTGGGGGCTCTCCTGGGACTGTTGCAGCTCACTCTGTGTCTAATATTCCCACGCAAGATGAGAGTGGATCCTGAAGACGCTGCCAAAAGGGAGCCTCTGTTGAGTCGCACAGCTGAAGAAGAGCGGGCAAACACCGACAGGGCTGGGGACTTGTTGCATCAGCGTAGGGGATCGTCTGCTGCTGAGGATGTCTGATGGCGCTGGGCCATCTGTCAACCAACACAACAGGAGATCAGAGACACTAAAAAGTATGGTTCATGTCATCAAGCTGGGTTGGTGTTTCTCTTTCACCACAGCATGGGGCCGTCATGCCTGCAGAGACACACCACTGATGTCATGTCCAGTTCAGTCCTTGTCAGAGCTTGAACATACAAATAGTAGTGCTTAATGCTGGCTTACAAATAGGCTTGCTTGTCTGCTTGGCCACATTCAAGGCCATCATGACTGCTAATAAGAAGTCTGCAGGGGCAGCACGCTAGGCTGTGACCATGCGCACAGTAGAGCAGAGCTGTGTCAGTGTTTAACTTGCTTGCTATTGAGTTTGCTGGCGGCGCTGTTGGATGTTGATGCGGTTTTCGAAAATGTAGCTTGCAGAAGTGCAGTACAAACTTTTCTTTTGTCTGCACATAAGCAGTAGACACATTTCATTTGAATTGCAAGCAGGCGTTGTCCCAGTTGCAGGTACTGTTGATCATGATGTGAATGCCAAGCCTATGTGCCTGGATATGTAATCATGTTCACTGCAATCATGCGTTCTTGGACAGCCAGGAAGTCCAGAGTATGCAGTAGAACATGCAAGGCTGCTAGGTCTGCTGATTACACAGCATGATCAGTACCTGGTGTGACAAGGCTCCCCATTCTTAGAAGTTCGCCAGTTGCAAGCTGCCGGTCAACGCGAATTGTCCTCCTGATGGACAGTTGCGTTGACCTGCAATAGGCGAAATCTCCCAGTGTGAAGACGCTGGAAGGCTCTGCAACTGCGGGTGCATCCCATGTTCGTGCTTTGCACACTTGAAGATAAGTTGCGTGTGCAGCCCGGAGACCTTGGCAAACCAACGCTCGAAGCGGTCACTGCTGAGATCGAACGGACCTACATTGACAAAGTTGTGCCTGATCTTGGTCTTGTCATAACTTTGTACGACATCTTGGACGTATCAGGCGGCTACGTGTTCCCAAGTGACGGTGCTGCCCACTTTGACACCAAGTTCCGGCTCGTGGTGTTCAAGCCTTTCATTGGAGAGGTCCTTGTGGGAAAGCTCAAGGCCTGCGACAAGTAAGACAAGGTTGCTTGCTGAGTGACGTACAACATTTGAACGATGTGTCGTGGGAACAGCATGCATATGGTTGCAGGCAGGGACTGCAGGTTGATCTAGGATTTTTCTCTGACCTTCACGTTCCTGATTATCACTGCCCAGAAGATTATTGGTTCCATAGCCAGGACGGCTTGTGGGCATGGAAGTATGATGGCAACGACTTGTTTCTGGATCTGAAGGATGACATCCGGTATGCTTCTTGTCCTGCTGGGTGTTGTATATGAGGACACAGCACAGCTGGGAGCCACATGACGCGGGCTGCATCATTGATGAGATGCTGATGATTTACTGCATGACTAGCCCTGGACCTGTCCCAAGGCATCTCTGGCTTTTGCAATCCACCCAAGTACATGATTTGCAGTTATGCACTGCTGTAAGCCACCACACTGAGGCAGCGTCTGGCATGCAGTGTGCGAGTCATGGATGTCAAGTTTCACCCAGTACCAAATGAGGTGGAACGGAAAGGCAATGAGAATGACTCCAACAAGCACCCCAGGGGAACTACAGACAATCCTTTCAGCCCGATGACCATCATCGCCTCTGTCAAAGATGAGGGCCTGGGAATGATCTCTTGGTGGGGTGAAGGGGAGGAATAGAATGCGGTGAAAACCACAGAGCTCTAGCATGCCATTGCAGAAATTTTTGGGCATTGTTTGGGCTGTCGAAGCAACCACATAGAGACTCTGCTTATTCCAGAGGGTTATTTAGTCTTGAGAGGTCACATACATTGCGCCCATGAGTGTTGGTGTGAGTGCTAATGTTCTTGGTCCTTCTGCTTGAGTGTCAAGTGGGCTTCACACGCTTCAGCTAGCTGTGTGTACAGTGCACATGTGTACAGCTTGTCCAGCTAGCTGTCTGTACTGTGCAGTGCACATATGTACAGCTTGCAATGGCTGTGTTTCCGCCTGTGCTGTGCTAACTTCATCCAGCTACCGTAAGCCATACAAACACAAAGCACTTCTGCAAATTGCATAGCAAGGAACTGCCAGTTCCTAAATGGACAGGCTATGTGGTCAATTGTGAGCTTCAGATTGGAAGGAATTTGTTGTGTGCATCTTCAGGCCAAAAAGGAAGCGCCTCCTATGTCGTTGAAAGACGGCACGAAAGTACCTCCTCTGTCGTCGGACAGAACAAAAAGAACCGAAATGAAAAGTCGCAAGGTTGGGCTGTGTTCCCGGGTGTTCGAGCCGCAGCCGCAGCCGTCAGCATCTGAAGATTTTGTTTAAGAAATGCTGCTTGCGATATTATATAACGTACAGAACGCCACATCTACCGGTTCCCCTGGCTTGTCATTGTCATTCCCTTGGTGATTGGACCTCACGGACACGTTCCCAAGAATGCACTGTTCTGCAGAGCCTGTTAAAGTGTCTGGATCATAGAGAGTGTGATACAATATGCAGTCGTGCAAGGATGTGTTAGGCTGTGCATTAATGCGTTGATACCGACGTCGACACTAATTTTTGTCGAACCGAAATTATTGTCGGGGACCTTCAAAGTCAAAGTAATGCAACACATCTTCGTTTTGGAATATTTCAATACTGTCGGCACGTCTCTGGAATCAATTTAACGACTTAATAAAGCTCGGCCACTGTATTAACACCTAAACTACATTTCATTGCATTGTAAGCATGCGTAGCAAAACGTGTCTACCCATGTCTTGGAATATGATGCAATAACTGTAACAGTACAACATGTTTGATGCATTCTGCCGCACTAAAATTGACCGGCTGAGTCAAAGGCTACTTGTTTGCTGGTTTGTTTGCCATAAGCAATAGAGTGCCACCAGCCTGGTAACTACTCAATTGCCTGCCGTGATGCAGGTCAGCATGACTGCACTTCTTCCGCATTGTGTTGGTTGATGATGACATGCTTGCACCTGGCAGCACCTTCAACGATGATGTGAGGCGCCTAGCCCATGACATCCTGTTTGCGTACGCCTCCTTGGTTGAGCAAGTGAGTTTTTCCAGTGTCATTGTTTCCCATCCAACACCACATGAGCCATATACCTTGACAGTCAAATCAGGTGTTTGTGTTAGGGTGAAGCTGCAGATTTCAATGACATATCCACAAAAAAAACTTGCTCACAAGGCTGGAGCTTTTGTTACACGGCATGTCTGCAGCAAGGGTCTTTGTTGGAGATCAGGCTGCCTGTAAAAGGTTGTCTCATGACTTGATGCTGCAGCGTCTGTTGCAGCACACCTCAATGCATGCTTGCAGACATAGTCAAGACATTTCATCTGCATTATCAACACAATGAGCAGGCATTCAATGCCTGTGTGTGATCATCTCAGACATCGAGATCAATGCAATGGCTCGGCACCCACTTACATGACATCAATACAAATGTTCTTTGCATTGCAGCATCTGCCAGAGTCCCTGCTCACATACAAACCTACACATCCTGATGTGCCGGCTGTCAAAACAGGAAACAGCAAAGGGCTGTGTTGCAACCTGGGGTGAGCTCTGGGTGGAGCGCAATATACAGCTTGTAAAATGCAATGTCAAGTACAGGACCACGTCCTGCCCTGAGAAGCTATATGTCCATGGTCTTATGGTAGATGAAGCACTGACTGCAATGCGGCATGATGATTCTTTGAGTGCAAGTGTACGTACAGCAGTCAAGTCCTTCAACGAGCTGGTACCAAAATACAGAGCCAACATGAGGTGAGGCCCCTTATACGACAGTGGGGATGACATCACAGGCAGGGGCAAGAAGCTGAAGCATGATGCATTCAGCAATGCCATGCAGCATGTCAGCCAAATCCTGCATCGCATGGGACAGAGTCACTGGTTAGGAACGTCTTCACAGGCAGGAGCCCAGCCTGTACAGCTTACACTCTGGCACACAAGCGTGGCGATGAGCTCATGTGGTCTATGGCGCACAAGAGAAGCAAAAGCGTGTATGGTCCCTCCTTACATGTTTTTGCTGGCATGAGGGCTGCTAGTCATGGTGATGGCTTTGAAGGTCTGACTCACAGTAGGTCTGCTGGACAGAGCATTATATGCACACCTGCTTGCTTGTTTTGTGCTACCAGCTAGCAATTGTGGCAGCGAGCAGTCATGTCAGTGCATCCACGTCACATGTTAAGTATGTCAATGCCTGTGACCTATTCCAGTCAAAGTGCAGCGGCCACATCATGCACGCTCTCACTGCAGGGTGTCCTTCTACGCCAGGCTGCGCTTTGTCAGCTGGCATGACACAGAGAGTCTGTTCAAAGCTGAGATCCAGCAGTTCTTGCGGGTCATCAATGCAGATGCAGAAGTGCTCAGGTTGGCAGTGTGCAAGCTATACCCTGCTAGGTATGACAGAGCTGAAGATGTCATGACAGCCAGCCTGAGCAGCCGCACACAGTAAGTGTTGGCTCATGACATCTCAGAGCTGGACACAAAGCTGGTTACAGCCACAGAGGGAAACAAGCTATTTGGGCTGGTCTACAAAAACACGTCTGGCATGGCATGATCTCAAGATGCGGGCTCAGTGTGTTCACGCTGCAGCCCATCACATAAGGTACAACACCAGTACTAGTGTTAGCATGTAGCTACCAACTTATGCCTGTTTAGGTCAAATTTAGTTAGGTCAGCGGTCGTACACTGCAGTAGCTCTGCACGGCATTCTATTTTATAGCTACACGTTAACAGTGTTCTGCTTCCTGACCTGCATGAGATAGCTTCAGAGCACATCAAATATTCCAGCACTTTCAGCCTTTGTTGGATAGGATCAGACACTGCAAGCTAGATTTTGCTGATTGCACTCTAGCCACTTTCAGCAAGCATCAGATTCTCTAGACAAGCCTGAAAGCGTTCAGCCATGTATTACATAACATCAGACATGTAAGCTGAAAGTTGCTGGTCATACTCTAGTCAGTTTCAGCTAGTACAAGACAAGGCTGAAAGCGTTTAGACAGGCGTTCTGCCGCACTTCGTTCCCATAGTGGTGGTGGTCAACAAGGAATGGAGCCAGGCTGATTTGGCTTCGGACCTGTTCAGAGGTGTTTTGAAGGCGTCTTAACTTGTCTGAAGCTGTTTTCAGCACAGGCTATAGGCCGTAGTCAAAAACATCCACATCAAGGTATTCATCTTCATCTGGCATTGACTGTCAGCACCTGCCACTGTGTGCACTGTGAAATTGTTTAATGCCGACTGTCGGGACTGTTCTGAATGAGCGACAAACATTACCATCGGTACAGTACGCATTGAAATTCATCTCGGAGGCCATATTTACTGTCAAGGGGAGTAGCTCTATAGAGTTGCTGACTTTGAAAGCTGTTGAGAAACATTTGTAGCGTGCACTGCTGACTGTTAGGTCAAGGCTGACAGTCCTGACGGCTGGCCACAACCGCAAGCACATGTAGAGCTGAGATTGGAGGTTGTGTCAGTGGTTATACCTGGAAAAACCAGAGAGAAATACGGTCTTGCAAGAGTATTAGGACATGCTGAAAGGCACAGGCAGATACCAGCGCTGAGACAGATACTCAGAGCTAGCTTCAGGCAAAAGGCATACAACATGTTGTGACCGGCCGGCTGTCTAAACATTGCTCAAATGCCCAAGGTGAATCTGCCTGAATAGCCAGGAAAGCAATTACAGCAGAACTGGTACAGAGTCACAGCTAGCTTCATAAACAAGCTCATCACATCTGCATACGCGAGACCCTGTAACAAGTTCCATCAGTGTATGAGTCATTTACATGTATGACATGTGTCCCAGACAGCGGCAACATGTTGCGCTGGCGATACATAGCTTAGCTAACGTAGGTAAATATTTTTTTACAAACAATACATAGCTTTGGATCTGATTGATGCACAGGAACAGCAGTACACAGCATGCTTCACATTCTTCAGTCGACTATGGCTCACTGCCTCCATTGATCCCTGTTTGTCACATGCATCACCTTATTCTGGGAGGCTTATTCAGGCTTTTCTGCAGCGTCTCTGCTGCCAGCTCATTGATGCCATCTAGTCTGGACACATACTCAATCTGCATGCCGCAACGCCAACATTACATGTGAACTGCTACGCCCGTGCTGTCACCTTATGTGGGACACATGCCCCATGACAAGCTCAGCTGCTCTGACGTATGCAGCACGCCATTTGCATGCTCGTGTCTCAATTGTGTGCTTGTCATCAGTGTGAGTCAGGTATGGCATGCTCAACAGTTGGCACAGCAGCTCAGCAATGCACCCTACAGCTCATCACCCACTCATAACATGTTTTGGTACGCAGCTATAAGCTTGCCTGGCTGAATGCAGAACAATCAGTTGATGCTGACATGAAGTGAGAAGCTCACCGCATCAAGGGCAGCTCGCTCCTGTTCAAAGGCCTTTTGGGGATCTTGCCCCATCTGACCCATACCCATGGTCATCTGCTGTTTCTGCAACTGGGTCTCATCAATGGTGTCTTCCTTGAACATGAGGCTCATCACCCCGCGCAGGCCAAACAACAGCAGCATGTAATATGACAGACTGGTGAAGTACGCTACATCCAGAGAGGGTAAGTCAATGCCTCGCTGCACGCAGTCCGTATAACGGGTCAGTTGAATGTGATGCGACCTTAAAAACTGACTCAGACCATGTAAGGGTACAGCTGATGTGCATGGAATCAAACATTTGAACCTATGCTATCCTGACAGCTGAACGCTTGCCGGCTTATGCTGACTGATAAGGCTAGAGACTGCTGTTTTCAAATGCAACAGGAGTGAGTCATGCTGTGGGTGACAAGGCTTGAAGTGTGCTGACCTGAAGCATCAGTCTGAAGGAGGGGGACAAGGGAAAAGGGATCTTGCCCATGATGAAGCCAGAGAAAAAGTAATTCACAAAGGCACCCATGGCAATCTGCAGCACCATGACTAGCTCAAGCTGTGGCCAGAGAGAAGATATACGTGCTGCAGCACCTGCGTGCTCTGCATATAGAGCGTACTCAGCAAACAATCCTTGCTTGCATGCCTGGACATGCTTCAAAATGCATGCTGTAGCAGAGATGTGTATGCTCAAGGCACACCAGAAATGCAACATATGCTGCATACCGTGCCTCAGCACCTGTGTGCAACATGAAGACATATATGATCGTGTAGAGATGTTGTGAATACTCACATGCACAGGTGTGGTGTGACAGCAGGCATGTAGGTAGATATACTGTAGCAACAATGCAGGCACACATGCAGAAGCAGCATGTGTTTGTGGTGGTATAAAGGCATGTTATGTCAACAACTGTGCATGGTACGTCACCTGAGGCACCAATCCGGTCAGCTGCTGCTTCATCATATTTTGCATCATGTCAGGATTTGTCATGAGCTGCTCTTGCACTCCTTTGGCCTCTGACTTCTTTTGGAAGACCCCCACCTCCTGCAAAGGTGCAATGCTGTGTTACAAACTTGCAATAGCTGTATGTCACTTGCAAGCAGAAGCAGGACAAGCAATTGTTGCTTAACCACAAGGGATCACAGCCAGAGCCCTGAGCAGGTACACGGAGTACAGGGTATCGACACAACATGGCATCACTCAGCATAGCAAAAGGCATTCCATACGATATAAACTGCAGAACGAAGCCCTGTGTGCACAGAGGCACTATGCCTGCCTGCACAGCCATTTACCTTGGCGCTGAAGAAGTTACGTCTCTGCTGCACAGCAAATGCAGGTATGTACCCCGCATTGTTGCGCATAAGCTGAGAGCGACCGAGCGCCTGCTTCTCTCGCAACTCCTTTGTATCAACAGGTTGTTTGCTAGCAGACGGACTTGCCAACATCTGCAGCACGTGTGATCGTCAGACTGGGAGGAGGGATCGCATGCAATTTGGAGCTGAAGACTCTACAGATCCCTAACCTTCGAAACATACTGCCGCAGTAACATCATAAGAAGGATGCATAAAGTCAGCGGGACGACGACCCAGTCTCGCACTTTGCGATCTAACACCAGGTCTTCAGATGACATCGTAGCTTCGACGCAAGACCCGAGACCTGCTCGTACCTGCGTGATGAGCTCACAGGTGTTCGGGGTACACCAGGACAGGCACAATCTGTCTGATGGTCCGTGCTGATTAATTTGAACTGCATGCTGCAAACCGTATGCAGCACCTGCAGCTTGACACAATCTTCTGAGCAACTGCCCTGCTGGCCTTTCTGTGAGTGGTGTATTGGTTTTGTGCAGACACAGGCTTTTGCCAACAAGTGTCAGCGTGCAATACTAGAATAAGCACTGCACCATGACACTTCTTGCCGAATGCACTACTGACAGCCAACAAAACGAGCCTTCAAAGCCGCTCATTTACGATACATGGCGCTAAAGGGTATCCCTTACTTGGGTGTATCACAAGCGTAGTCAACGTCTGAAATAGTGTACACATGTGAGTACTTGTACTGCAGCTGTAGTGGAGTACTGACTGTGCTGAGAGTCACAGTCATCGGCTGCACTCTTGCTGAGGGTGTTCCTGCCATGGTTGGAGCTACCACTGTCTGTTGAAGCCTCTTGAAATAAGTCTTGGAAAAGTCTTGCGGGACAATCTAGCGGCCAAAGCTCATTCCTGCCCTCGTGCTAGCTAGGTCGTGCAGCTTGGCAGTCTTCTGGTTGTGCCTGCAGACCTTTGATGTGTGGTTGCGCCTGCAGGGAAAGTCCACCTGCATGGCCGCTGCCAAAGCTGCCTTGCTCTGCACGCTTGTCCTTGGCCTGCAAAGGGAACAACCATATCATTGTACTGACAACTGTTGCTGTGGCCAACGTTTGCTTTATGTTGATTGCTAAGCTTCTACATCGAAAGCTGTGCCTTGCCCAGCCTGCATGCAGCTATTACCTACCACAGCTACCATGCTGCATGCACACTGCTGTTGCGTATTTCTGCAAGTGATCAGACACAAACTGCATGCAGTGATGCTTGCACCCAGGATACACTGTGAACCAGACTTACTCAGACGATGTCATACATACATCTTCAGCTGTTTATGCAGATTTGCATGTGATATGCAGGGTGTTGGGGGTTTTTGACATGGGTTTCAGCTGCTCGAATAGGTCATGAGGATCCATCAGATTCTGAGGGGCTTACTTGCTGACTGACGGTCTGTCAGAGTGGCTCAGACTGCATGGCTCCATGTCGCCCAGCTCCGGGCACTCAGCAACATCCCAAAAGGGTGATACCATCTCAATGACAGGGGTGGAGCAGCCAAAGATAGGCTTGCGCTGCTGTGCGCCTTCCATGGACTGGAACAGCCCAACTACCAGCTACAGCACATCAAGACAAACATCAGCAGCAGCTGCAGAGGATACAACTGACTGCTTTACATAGATCTTGCTTGGTGCGTGTGCAGTGTGGATTTGCAGCAAACACAAAAGGAGGCTGATTTGGACACACTTCCAAGACAAAAGACAGGCTGTGTGACTACACCATTGTCTCCCAGCATCTGCAGTCAGACGATATGAATAATGCCCAAATTGATAGACTGGGCAAAGTGCTTGCTTTTGCGCATTGCAATGCTAAAGGACTGATCAGCTCGTGTCAACAACAGGTGTGTGGCAATGCTCAGCACCTAACACACACACACACACACACACACACACACACACACACACACACACACACACACACACACACACACACACACACACACACACACACACACACACACACACAACCACAGACC
>JAABUP010004238.1_pt1 | contig 23780 bp, 39 predicted proteins | sample 5559201 | NCBI WGS metagenome assembly JAABUP01 (sample SAMN10711887, study PRJNA513373) | rock metagenome | isolation source: Antarctica rocks | place: Antarctica
TTCTTGCATAGCACATATATTTTGTTGTATCTGTCCTCCTGCCGTCAGAATGCTGCTGAGGCTCCTTCTTGACATCTTCAGCCTTGCCTACTGTAGCCATGGCCCTGCTCTCCTGGTACTACTGCTCAGCTTGCTTGTGTGCATGGTGCAGTGGTCATGCTCTGTTGGTTGGTGTGGGAGGCTCTGGCAAGCAGAGTCTGGCGCGTCTTTCTGGATTCATTTGTGGGTATGCAACTTACACCATTGTCATCTCAGGCAACTACAACATGAACAACTTCCGTGAGGATCTGCAGAAGATGTACAAGCGAGCCGGTGTCAAGGTGAGGCCCTCGAGCAGCAAGTCATGCAACAGTTCAACAGTTGCTTCAGCATCGACAAACATGATCCAAGTCATTGAAAACTTGCCGAACAATGGTGTTGCTGTACCTTTGTCTGTTCAACATGTTGAGCATGTGCACGACCCAGGAAGTTTACCATGGCACTTGATTGGTGCTGTGCCTGACCTGGCCTGTCTGATGCTTGCCAAGCATGCAACTTTTCAATGTGTCAACCTCCCCCATGTTACCTGTATATGGTCTTCAGTGGTTGCTATGTATGCGTGCAGGGTGAGGGCATCATGTTCTTGTTCACAGACAGCCAGATTGTTGATGAGAAGATGCTGGTGTATGTGAATGACCTGCTGTCCAGTGGAGAGATTCCAGACCTCTTTGCTCAGGAGGACAAGGACGAGATCATCAATGCAGTGCGCTCGGAAACCAAGGCTCTCGGTCTGGTGGATACATCAGAGAACTGCTGGTCCACCTTCATTCAAAAGGTGAGTTCCCTGACAACATGCTTACATCGTGATCTGCGTGACTCTTGGCTCAGTGCCCTAGTTCATCAGCACCTGAGTTGCTCAGACCAGCAAGGCATCAGCAAGCCAAACAGCCAAGCACCCATGTGCAGAACCTGAGCTGCTTACTCTAAGATGGGAGTTTACTGTGAGATTGGTGATCACTGTGAGTCTGGTGATGAAAACCAGCAAGCAATTCATGCTCGGCATCAGCCTGTGCATCATGTGATGAGTATGTGTCTTGCAGGTGCGCAACAACTTGCACATGGTGTTCACGGCCAGTCCTGTAGGAGCCAACTTCCGCGTGCGCAGTCAGCGCTTCCTGGCCACCATCAACTCCACCGTCATCGACTGGTTCCAGCCCTGGCCTGAAGCCTCCCTGCATAGGTCAGTCATCACCAACATTTGCCCTTCAATGCATGCCATGGAGAGCACATGGTCCCTGGCATTTGCTTGTCACCCGCTGGTTGTTTACTGGCACACTGTAGTGCTTCTTGCAACTGAACCTGCTGTTTCAGCATTGCCCGTCTTGGAACCTCTCCTCTGCATGCTCAGTCATGCCATCTACTTGGTGATGCAGTGTGGCCAAGAAGTTTTTGGATGATGTGGAGCTGGGTAATGAATCCATCAGAGCTGCAGTGGTGGAGTTCATGCCATACAGCTTTGCTGCTGTGAATGCGCAGTCCAAGCGCTTCTTGGAGGTAAACTTTCATGGAGAGCCTTGTACAGCCTGTCTTGATAAAGGTCCATGCTGCTTGCATGTTCCATTGTACAACTATGTCAACAATTGTAGTCCTAGCAGCCTGTCGCTTCTGTATAATGCGCAGGGTATCACTTGCTTGGCCTGCATGGTCACGCATTGTGTGTGACAGCAAATTCATTTTACCCTCACCAAACAGTGAAAGTCACTGGTGCTGCAATGCAGGTGGAGAAGCGGTACAACTACACCACACCCAAGACCTTCTTGGAGCTGATCAAGTTGTACAAGAGTGTGCTTGCACGCAAGCGTAACCAGGTCCAAGAGGCCATTGACAGACTGGACACGGTAAGCAGCCAAAGACCAATGCACAGGAAGTGTCTCTTGCAATCTGTTGTCTGTGAATAGCCGCTCAGCAAGGTCTCATAGTGTCTGGGATCCTTGCAACATGTTTTACTGGTCAGCTTCTGCTGCTTCACTCAATGCTTGTGAGTGCACACTGGGTTCAGGTGTAGCAGTTGTTGCAGGTTTGATGGTTGGTGTGCTGCTGCAGGGTCTTGCCAAGCTGCAGAAGACCCAGAAGGATGTGGATGTGCTGGTAGAGGAAGCCAAGATCAAGGCTGTGGAAGTGGAGAAGAAGGTGGCAGGAGCTGATGCCTTTGCTGAACAGGTCAGCATCTTGAACAGTCTCACATGGCTTCCACACAGAGTCTTGCCTTTCAGGCTCTGTGCTTGTTGACATATGCATCAGGCTTTGTCAGCCAAAGTGTAGAAGCCAAGGTTCAGGAAGAAACACAGAACTATGCTACTTGTGTCATGGCGCTGTAGACCAGGGACGATTGTGTGAAAGTACCCTCCTCCCCCCGTTCCTGGCATTAGAGGTTCCCATACGTGGAACTCAGACAGATGGCCCCAGCCAATTTGCCTTTGACTTAGTCATTGCTGTTATGGCTGCTGCGTGTTCAACTGTGCATGCTGAGGCAAACCTCGACTGACAGCCCCCTGCAAACAGCATCATAACCATTGTGCATTGTACAGGTGGGCGTGGAGAAGACCAAGGTGAACTTGGAGAATGAGGCAGCTCAGGTGGAGGCTGAGAAGTGTGGCGTCATTGCCAAGGATGTGACAGAGCTGCAAGCTCGCTGTGAGAAGGACTTGGCTGCTGCTGAGCCCCTTGTTGCACAGGCTGAGGCTGCTCTGGACACCCTGAACAAGAAGGACCTTGGTGAGTGCCCTGTGGATGAACCATGTGGCCCTCTGAGTGCTCTCAGCAACTGCACAATTGGCCAGCTGCATTTGACAATCTAGACTCACAGCTGATTGGAGTTGACAAATTCAAGGAGTTGAAAGACCCATGTCCTGATTTCTGTTCTGCAGGTGAGGCCAAGTCTTTGAAGAAGCCACCACCAGGTGTGGATGACATCACAGCTGTTGTCATCATCCTGTTGGAGGGCAATCCCAAGGACAAGTCATGGGGGGCTGCTTGTAAGGTGAGACTGCAGTGCTGATGCCTTATGCTTTGCTCAGCCAGTCTTGTCTGAACCACAGCTGTGTTGTGGAGAGTGCCATGGTGCAACACTGCTCAGGTTGCACATCAGCAAGTGATTTCAGTTAGACAATGACTGTGTTATACCCTTGGGTTTGCCATGTGCCAATCCATGTGGTTGTGCACAGATGATGAACAATGTGGACAAGTTCTTGGACCGCTTGAAGACCTTCAAGCCCCTCATTGACGACAACAAAATTCCCAAAAAGAGTTTTGATGCCACCCGCTCCTACCTGGAACTGCCTCACTTCAACAGGTGACATGATGACCCCATCCTGCACAATAGCATGTATCCTCAGACCGCCTGCGTGTGACGCGTTCTGGCATATGCTCTACTTGCTCACCACAGTCACTAGTCTGACATGCAGTATGCTGAAATGCTTGTTGGCTTGCATGTTTGTGTGGCATTTGTTACATTGACACATGGCTTCTGCGTGATTGCCAAAACTGTTGTATTAGTAGGCCTTACCGGGATGCACAAGACAAGCTTCTCTGGAGAGACAAGACTTGTCCTGCACATACCTAGCTGGAAAGCATTATTATCATTATAACTGTTGTTGTTGTTATCATTATTGTTATTACTGTTATAATTATGGCTTGTGTGCAGGGACATCATCTCCAACAAGTCCAAAGCGGCTGCTGGGCTGTGTGACTGGGCCATCAACATTGTGAAGTACTACGATGTGGTGTCAGAGGTGGAGCCCAAGAGGCTGGAGCTGGCGGGCGCCAACGACAAGCTGGCTGCAGCCAACACCACCCTGAAGCAGGTCCAGGACAAGGTGGCCCTTCTCAATGCACAGGTCCAGGAGCTGGAGGACCAGTACAATAAGGTAGGCCATATAAGTCACATTGTCTGACTATTTGCCATTCATGATGTCAATAGTCCTGAGTACCTGGCAAACACAGGAATGAGGCCTTTTGGTCATGAAATGTACATACTGCAGCAAAATGCCCATCTGCACGCTTGCGCTCTGATGCAGCAGCAGGTAGCCCATCTTGCAAACAATGCTGACCTGATGACTTTGGCGCTCTCACAGCAAGGCAGTCCACCTGGTATGCATCATACATCAACGATGATGCTGTGCAGGCTTTGGCAGAGAAGAATGCTGCCATTGCTGAGTCAGAGCGGTGCCAGCGCAAGCTGGGCCTGGCCAACCGCCTCATTGCTGCTCTGGCCTCAGAGGGCGACCGCTGGGCCCTCACTGTGCAGCAGCTGCGCAAGGACTACCAGGTCACTCCCTGCAACTGTTTGCCTTGGGTCTTTACCCATGCACAGCACCTACCCTGTGTATGCTTGTTGGCATTGGAGTCACGAGGCATACTGCAATAGGACCATGTCACACTGTGGGTGTTTTGTGTGCCGCAACGCTACATGCATGTTGTTGGAGGCCTCATGGCAGACACGACCATTTCATCCCTTGTTGAGAGCGCAAGCAACAACAGGACAGACTCTGAGCTGGAAGAATGAATGGATGAATGAATGCAGGTGCTGACTGGAGATATGCTGCTAGCAGCTGCCTTTGTCAGCTATGCCGGTCCCTTCACCTCCAAGTTCCGCTCCCAGCTGATCAAGGAATGGATCAAGTTCCTCACAGACAAGGGCGCCCCCATGACAGCCGGCATTTCAGACCCTCTGAAGGTGCTGGTGGATGATGCCACAGTGGCAAGCTGGGTCAGGGAGGGTCTCCCCAGTGACCCCACCTCCATGCAAAATGGAACCATTCTCACCAACTCTGAGAGGTGGCCTCTCATGATGGACCCCCAGCTTCAGGTAAGCTCACATTGCTGTGCAGCCAAGGCTCCTGATCAGTTATGCTGCATAAGGGGCAGGACACAATCACGGTGCACCTCTGCTCTGCATTTGCTTCACTGCATGACATTCAGGGCTGTTACTGAAGCAACTGCCCTAACAGCAGGGCTGTTACTGAAGCAACTGCCCTAACAGCAACACAATCAGCGTTTGTTCTTGGTGTTGCACAGGCCCCAATCTCTTTACAGACATGCTTTGCTTCTAGTCAGATTGGAGTGCGTCCTCATGCTATGCTGCTGTGCTGTGCCCATTGATGCAGTGCCTACAATCAAGGCTGTGCCTAAAGTGGTGATGTCAAGAGCAGCAATGCCCCCCTTCACGAGGTGGCGCCTTAGCCTCGGCAGGAATGTAACTTATGCCAGCAACCATTGGGGTATGCCATGTGCAATGGCAATATCACGACTAAACACAAAAATGTGCGGTGCAGGGTATTGTGTGGATCAAGGAGAGGGAGAGCGGGCACAACCTGCATGTGGTGCGCATGGGGGTGGCCAGCACTGTCACAGCCATGGAGCGGGCCATGGAGGCCGGCCACTCTGTCCTTGTAGAGAACATGGGCGAGAACATTGACGCTGTGCTCAACCCGGTCATCACTCGCTCAACCTTCAAGAAGGTACCTTTCTCAACAGGTTTTGTTTTTTGTACAGAACGCAGCATTGATTGTGCTGTCTTTCAACAAGTCAGGAGCGCATTGAGCCCATCTGCCACAGACAAAGCTGGCTGGCTTTGCGTCATCAAGCTCACCTTGTGTGAGCTATTCAGCTGATGGGATACAATCCATGTGAGTTCAGAGTCAAACAGCAATCCTGACTGGTACAGGGACGTAGCTTGTATGTCAAGCTGGGAGACAAGGATGTGGAGTACAACAAGAACTTCAAACTGATCCTCCACACCAAGCTCAGCAACCCCCACTACCCCCCTGAGATCCAGGCTGAGACCACCCTCATCAACTTCACTGTCACTGAGAGTGGCCTGGAGGACCAACTGCTGGCCCTTGTTGTGAACAAGGAGCGCCCAGATCTTGAGGAGACCAAGACGCAGCTCATCATTCAGAACACTGACTTCACTATCAAGCTCAAGCAGGTCAGAGGCAGATTCTGTAACTCACATATGGTCTGAGCATGCATCGATATTGCTTTTGTCACTGAAGGGCTGTTCTCCAAGCTCCTCATCTCATTCTCTTCTGATGCTGCGTCGTCATGCAAAAGCTTGATTGGGCTGTCCATTTCTGTTATGACAAACAAAGTGTCTGCTCTGAGCAAGGCTGTGATCCTGACCAAGATGCCTGCCTGCAGCTTGAGGATGACTTGCTGTACAAGCTGAGTTCGGCAGAGGGTGACATGACAGAGGACTTGGCCCTCATTGAGTCACTGGAAGAGAGCAAACGAGTGGCAGATGAGATCAGTGAGAAGGTAGCAGAGGCCAAGACCACTGAGGAGCAGATCAATGAAGCCAGGAACAAGGTATGCCTTGTACACTGAGTGCACCACACCTGACTCGAATGACATGTGCCTTGTGAATAAGAGTTGACACTGCTGCCTGTTGGTTCAACACCATCAAGTAGCGCCAGATGTAAATGTCAAGATTAATCATATATGTTTTCAAGCCTTCTTGTCATAATGCTCACGATTAATCACATATGTTTTTAAGACTTCTTGTCTGTGACCTGCAGTATCGGACAGTAGCAGCCAGAGGAGCCATGCTCTTCTTCCTGCTGAACAGCTTGAACAAGATCCATGCCTTCTACCAGTACTCTCTGAACGCTTTTGTCACAGTGTTCTCTCGAGCCATTGATGTTGCTCCAGGTGAGCGCACACCATGTTGCCGTGTGTACTCTCATCTCAACTTGTCTTTACTTCGTCCTGATGCTGCGGGCTGTGAACTGCTAATCCGGCACATTGACTTTGTGGCTTTGCAAAACAGTCCAGCGCATTCTATCACACCTACCTTTCTGCAACATCTCACTGCAATAGCTCACTGCTCACCAAATAGTATTGTTCAGACTGCCATGATATGTAAAATGCTCTTGAACCCCCCTGCACTTGATGCGTCAGAGATCTTGTGAAAGGTCGTGCAGTCAATGAGTACATACAGAGTCCCCATGGTGTTCACACCTGGGTTTGGTGTGCAGGGGGCCGCAGGAAGCCCGTACCAAAGGTGACAATCACAGAGCTGAACAGGCGATTGACCGGGGAGCCAAAGGACTTCCAGGAAGTCATGGAGCAAGCCCGGCGTGTATCCCAAGGAGGAGAGATGTAAGTTTCACACCTCCGTGTCACTGTATGCTACACTCAACTACATTGCATGCTGCACTTGAGTGCAGCAGCACATAGCATGAGCTTCTGTCAGGCACTGCCAAACAGCAAGATGATGTGTCCCTTCTACATCAGCAACTCATGCCTGACTTGCTGTTGCTTTCCTTTTTGCGCAATTTTTGTGAAGAGTGGTTGTGATGCTCATGGAGTGCCCTACATCCTTGGCAACAGTGGCTGTGCTGTTGTGTTGCAGACCAGCGGCTGATGCTGCATCATCCTCTGCTCCTGGCCTGGCCGCTGAAACCATTCTTGAGGATGAGCCAGATCAAGATGATGTGGCGCCCACTCCAGAACAACTGGAGGTAAAGTCAATGATTGACAAATAGAGCGCACAAACTGCAGTGCTGAGCAAAGCATTATCTCTTCTTTGGATTGCTTTGCTGCAATCCCAACATGGTCCCAGCAGCATCAAGACTGTCACCATGTTCAGTGCTTGTAATGCTGACTAATAATGTCTGCTGCAGATTCGTTTGAAGACGCTGCTGGACACCTGCACATATGTGGTGTTCAACTACACACGCCGTGGGCTCTTTGACAGAGACAAACTCATTGTGCTCACTCTGCTGACCTTCCACATCATGTTGAAGGTAAGTCATGGCTTCTGCCTTTGATGAGTTGTGCCTGAAACAGCTTTAGGCAAGCAGTGAGTATCACTAACTGCACCTTGCTGTGTCCACATCTTCAGCAAATGTGGGTTAAGTGCCTCAGACATGTGCAGCATGATCTGCCTGATCAGCATCAATGCAGCCTTCACGTGCTGCTGCAGCCACTGACTTGTCCAGTCCTGTGTTTGCACAGGAGCAGCGGATTGGTGTAGAGGAGTATGAGGCTCTGTGCAAGGGCACTCGTAACCTCACGCCACCACCCATCACTGATGAGCTCAGTAGATGGGTGAACGAGACCCAGTGGTCTGCCTTGCAGCCCCTGACTCAGCTGCCGGTAACAGCTCCAAACACCACTGCCCATGCTTGCATTGAATCTGTTTATTGGCATTCTGTGCTTGGTCAACACCAATCTCAAATTCATTGCCCTGATCTCTACTGCAAGTCCATCCCCAATCCAGCAGCTCCAGCTCAGTCAGTAAAACACAGCAGGAAGTGTCTCGCAAAGCTGAGTCATCACACAGTTGTAGATCAGCAACATGGAGGGCTTACGTAATGCTAATGCTGCTTTTGCTGCAGGCGTATGGCACACTGGCAAAGGACATGGAGAAGAACAGTGATGAGTGGGAGAAGTGGTGCCTATTGGAAGCCTCTGAGAAGGCTCCCATGCCTGGTGACTGGGGCAAGATCTCTGACTTCCGCCAACTGCTGATTGTCAGGGCGCTCAAGCCTGGCAGGATCACTAACGCTCTACAGGTATCTACCCTGGACCTACATATTACTCATCAGCGACACGTCAAACCCACAACACCCACATCCTGCAATACCGCTATGCTCCTACATATACATCTGGAATAACCTCTTGAGCTGTCTGTTGGCATGCTTTTCAGGCTGCTGGTGCTTGATATGCTATTTTGCCCCTTTGAAAGCAGACTGCCTCATTGATAGTTTGACCTGCTTCTGCAGAACTTCTGTGAGAAGGCGATGGGCAGCAGGTATGTGAACCAGGACGCCTTCAGTCCAGCAGTCGTCATGGGCGAGGCCTCCTCCAGCACCCCCATCTTCTTCATCCTGTTCCCTGGTTACTCACCCAGTAAGGAGATTGAGGCATACGCTCGGGAGGTCAATCACACTGTTGAGAATGGCAAGCTCACCCTCATCTCCATGGGACAGGTGAGATACTCATCTCTGCCCTAAAGCAGCTGTTTATGGCGTGCCGTGTCCTTGTGCCAAGCAGACTTTGCTTGGCAAGCAACAAAACAGCCTGAACTTTGTGTCAATATCATGTAACGCTTAGAAGCATTTCACAACACATCGCAATTAATGCACACCCATGGAGTCAGAGATGGTTGGTTCCTGTGTTTGCACTGCACGGTGACATGCAACCTGTTGTACACAAGAGCCAATGCCCCCTGATGGGGCAGGGCCTTGGCCTTAGCAGTAACTTTATGCTTGCAACCACTGGGGGTATGCCTTGTGCACTAGGACAATCACGACTAAAGCAAAGTGTTGCTGTGCAGGGTCAAGAAGGGCCAGCTGAGGCCATTCTGGACAAGTACACCAAGGAAGGTGGCTGGGTCTTCCTGGACAACGTGCACCTCATGCAAGGCTGGATCCCCAACCTGGAGCGCAAGCTGGAGATTGCAGCTGAGACTGCTCACCCAGACTTCAGATGCTTCTTCTCTGCTGAGCCCATCAATGGAGCTCCACAGGCCAAGATCGTGCCGGAGTCCATTCTGCAGACTTGCATCAAGATTTCCAATGAGCCCCCTAGTGACATGCGCTCCAACATGAGGCGTGCCTTTGCTGCCTTCAACCAGGAGATGTGCAGCAGGTGAGTCATCACTCATCTAGCCTGGAATCTTATGCACTGTCTCATGACCATTTCTGATTGGAGACTTTGGCTGTTGTTGGCTCGTGCAATGTGTTGAGCTGCATGCATGTACGTTCAGCTATACATGATGATTATTGCCATTGCAGTCTACCACACTGGAGTCATAGCAGATCCTTTCATGACAGTCATTTAGTCGCTGAATGTGCATGCAGGCCTAGTACTGCTGCCAAGCAGACCGCCTTCAAGTCCATTCTCTTTGGCCTGTGCTTCTACCACTCCTTGCTCCTGGGTCGCAAGAAGTTTGGTACCGGCATTGGGTCTGGCGCTGGCAGTGGCCTGGGTTTCTGCAGAGGCTACTCCTTCAACATGGGTGACCTGACCACCTGTGGAGATGTGCTCTTCAACTACCTAGAGGCCAACCAAGCTGTACCTTGGGATGACCTGAGATACATGTTTGGTGAGGTCTTCTATGGAGGCCACATCACTGATGACATGGACAGAAGGTAAGCTACAGCTGCTGACATGCTATGTTGAAGTACATCGCACTGATCTGTACATTAACAAGCATGGGTATATGCTGTGCAATGCGATGTGCTTGACTGGGATGACCTAGTGAGCATTGACCTGTTACCATGCCAGAAGCTGTATTTCCGGCCTGATGCGCGTTGCCCTACCTGACTGACAACCTGAGTTGTTTGTTGCTGTGTTCCTGCAGCGTCTGCATGCCATTGCACTACAAAGCCCAGAAGTTTGCACAGTATACCTTAACACTTTTTGAGCAGACATGGACTGCTGTTCAGCACCTTACATCTGTGCAGGGTCTGCATCAGATCATGTTGCAAGGCCTAAGCAATGATACAGGTTACATCATCACCTGAGTATGATCAATACCATTGCTTTTGGCAGGTGCTGTATCACATACTTGCAAGTGCTGATCAAGCCGGAGATCATGCCGCAAGGAGATGCTGCACCCAGCCTGGAGCTGGCACCAGGCTTCAAGGCGCCTGTGCCTACTGACTATGCCAGCATGAAGGAGTACATTGAGGCTGCCTTGCCAGCAGAGTCTCCCATCATGTATGGCATGCACACCAATGCCGAGCTGTCCCTCCTGACTTCTCAGGTAGGCTCTTGGCATCTATGCAGTGCTGAAGTGCATGTATTGCTGGTTGGATTACCACCAAAATGGACAGCAAATCTGTCTTCTGACAGAGCTTTTGCCACTGTACCACAAGCGTGCGACTGTGATCCATGACATTTTGACAGAATAACTGTGATTCTCCAAGTTCTGTTGATCTGCACTGACAGCTTGAGAGCACCCCTGAAGCATGCCATCTGCATGTCCAATGTCCACTCAGCACTGAACTCAACCAACATCTATGGTCTGTTTTTGTAGGGAGAGACGCTGTTCCGCACAGTGATAGAGGTGACAGGTGGTGGAGGTGCAGCAGGTGCCAGTGGTGGCAGCAGTGAAGCAGCTGTGCGCACTGCACTGGAGGACTACATGGCACGCTTGCCTGAGCCCCTCAACATGGTTGAGGTAATGCCTTGGCCTGGACCCAGCATCACCAGAGTCTACCATGCAAACAAATGCTGCGTGCCATCACGGCATTTGCAACAGCAACATTTGACGTTTGAGCAGCCAAACCCGTGCTAACAAACAGCAATGATAAGTCCTGCTCGCTGTGAGTCTCATCAGCTATTGTTGGTAAATAAGACCTTTGCCATTCTTGCCAGTTTTCTTTACTTTTCTTCACAATCAAGTTTGGTTGTGGTGACAGTTCTGCTTCATGATACCTTGACAAGCTGGACTTCACTACCTTTGTGGTGCATGCAGATTGAGGCAAGGGTGAAGGACAAGACGCCATATGTGGTGGTGGCCTTGCAAGAGGCAGCACGCATGAACACTCTGCTGACAGAGATGCGCCAGTCCATGGAAGAGCTGCTGCTGGGCCTGGGAGGCTCACTCAACATGAGTGACAAGATGGAGAAGCTTGCCACTGGTAAACTTCATTCACATCACTTTGCTTTGTGGCAAGAGGCTACCAACAGACCATGAAGTTTTGGTCAATTGCTGGATCCCGGCTGGCTGCATTCATTGTCCAACTGGTTGAGGTTTGAATGTGATTTTGTTATGTGCAGGTATTGCAACCAACACAGTGCCAGCATTGTGGATGGCTCAGGTGTCAACACGGTATCAAGAAGTGTTCACACTCACGCTGTGGTACATGGTAAGCCACACAACTGCTCTGCCTTGCAGCTGCTGCTCTTTTTGCACATGGCATGCAGCTTAGGATGATGCGTCTCATGGGAACGTCCGTGATACTGTTGTCACACTGCAGGACATCTTGAAGAGGTATGACCAGCTGAACAACTGGACAGCTGGCAGCATCACTACACCCAACTCGGTGTGGCTACCTGGCTTGTTCAATCCTAAGGTATGCAAGCTGGCTAGCCGTGCTCATGGGCAGCCAGCGTATGGTGTCTGCTGTTTCTGGATCTCAAAATGCCTGTTCAGTAAGCTTGGACAGCAAGCTGACAAAACACTGCTCTGCAGGCTTTCTTGACAGCCGTGATGCAGACATATGCCCGGCACCACAAGCTGCCTTTAGATGTCATGAAGTTCAGGACTGATGTCACAACTAAGTCTGTGGAACAGATCACAGAGGCAGCACCAGTTGGGTGCTACATCCATGGTGAGTAACTACAATGAATATTGTGATATCGCTTGTTCTGGACATGCAAAGTCACGGTAGTAAAGGGCCAACTTGCTCACCTTGGCTTGCTGTTGGGTGCAGGCTTGTGTCTAGAGGGTGCGAGGTGGGACAAGGAAGACGGCGTTCTCAAAGAATCGCTGCCCAATCAGTTGCACCCAGCTCTGCCTGTCCTCCAGGTATGCTTCGCCTAGGGTCTGCGATAGGGTATGAGTAACCCATATCTACCAGTCTCTCTTTGGCTTCTAGGCACGTACATACTTGCCCATTTTGCGTGGCACAATCATACTTACCTGTTCGGGCTGGGTTGGTGATCAGGAAGGCCAACCAGCTACTCTCGCTGCTCGCCTTGCACTCAGCCTGCGGCGTTGAGTAAAACTACTCCAAGTCGGTATGTTTACGGAATAATTTATGGTAGGCTGCGGCGGGCGCATGCGCTCCCTCGGCACAATTAATTTCACTGTTGACAATTCAATTCTCCGATCAAATTTCTCACATTTCTCTCCGCAACACAAAAGAAACGATATATCACGTCAAATTAATCGCTGACGTATGAGGCATCGCATGCAGCAAGCAACACAATTGAGCAACGGTTGCACATGCACAACAGCAGTGAGCATTTATTTGCTGTGTTGCAGGTGGTGCCAGTCACAATTGATGAGTACAGCCTTCAAGGGTACTATTCCTGTCCAGTGTACACCAACATGCAGCGCGCTAATGTTTATTCGCCAATTGTATCTAACTTTACCATGAAGACAGATGAGCCCTCACACAAGTGGGTTTTGGCGTCAGTGGCTGTCTTGCTGCAAGACGAGCTTGCCTAGTTTATATATATCATTTCATCCTTGTCAATGTTCATGTAAATCAGTGGTGTTGCAATCTTAAACGCAAGAACTCTAGAGATGTGCATGATTTTGTGTTTTGCTTGTCAATTCAAACAAATTCTTTATGAGCTCAGCGTACCCGCTATAGACTTGCAGGCTGCCATTACATGTGCAAATGTGTCCTGTCTAGCTATTCACGCATTTTGCTGCAGAGGACTGTTGCTACACCTGGCGAGCAAGCAAACAGCAGTATACTGTAGTTGCCTTTGTAATCATGCCTGTTACTCTTGCAAAGCAAGTTGGCACAAAATGGACCCGTTAACTTGAAGGACTGACAAATCTTCGTATCGTATATTGCAAGAGAAAGACCACGAGCAATGTGGGCATGAGCTGGCTGCCCCTGCTCCGTATTGGGATGTCAGTGTGTGGAACGAACAAAGCCGCATAAGAACTGCATCAAATGTGGTCAAGATTGATGAGACAAGATTTGAATGGCATGCCATCAACCAGAAGGCTGCGATGCTGATAGCTGAAGCCCTCATACGCATTGCACAGCAACAATCAGACAGTCATACTGGCAGCTAAAGCATCATGCTGGCAGCTAAAGCCCGGGGCGGCCGCCTGACTAGGAGACTCTGGGTGTGATCGCTGAAAAGCGTTTTTAAAAAAATCGGTGGCAGCTACAGCCCACACCAGTGATCACTGGGTGGTTTATTATGCAAGTTGACATTAATGCCAGATATATGGTGCAGTGATGCTTGTGTGTGAGATCAATATGACCATACTCAAGCCTTGTAAGCTGCTTCAGCACAACTTCATTCAAATGGCGCTTGATGTTAGCAGCTTGACACATGCATCAGCCACTGCAATCAACGCCAAAGCTGTATTTTGTTCAACGAAACGGCACGATCCCATGGACTATGGTTTCAGTTTGTGCAAGGCATACTAGCAGTCCCTGTCATTGGGACAGAGCTGAACATGAGTGTGGATCCATCCTGAGCAGTCTGTGTTGTTCCTGCCAGAGACCAGGATGTGTTAAAACTAACGGTATCTTCTGGAAAGTCTTTCCCCAGCTTCAAGCCGGTAGCTTTGAGCCTTGTGTATCACATCAAAGTGACGTTTGCTTTCTGCACATAAGCAAGCATGCTGTATACTGAGCAGTATCATGAGTACATGCTCAGCACATTGACACACATGCAAATACAAGCTGTGCTTACTGAGAGCAATCATGATAGCAGATATACTGCAAGTCAGAAGCTGATGTACGTCGTCCACAACTAAGACCTCGCAGGGGAAGCCTGTTTGCTATATGCTGACAATTGGTCTGATGCTGGCATTGGTACTTGGTCCCTCATTACTCAGACGCCCACCAGTGTAGAGACAACATTTCACCGCTACATTCATCAACTAAGACTCATGCATACGAGACTATCAATCACAGAGGGGGGAAATGAGGATTTGTGTGCTCACAGCTTTGTCAGTCTTTCGCACGAAGTTCAAATGTGTTGATTCAACAAAGCGGCCAATGATACCAAGCCGAGACAATCCTGGCACGTATAGGCACCTCAACAATGACGTCGCCATTCTCTCAACCAGCAGTTAGGAGCAGCTGAAGCAGCCAGGGCTCACATTGCAAGACCAGATCAAGTTTCATACAGGGGCTGGCTCTTGCTGTTCCTGTTGCTCATAATCCTCTTCAGTCAGACGGGTTGCATCAGGAGGATGTGCAAGATCCTTCTCCTGCAAGTTGAAAGACACATCAGCTGTTTCATTTGCATATTGGAATGACCAAAACCAAGGCATTGACATCACAATTGCAGTATCTCAGAGAGCTTCAAAGGCTTACTGATGGGTGTGGCTGGACATCAGGGAATTGTGCCATTCCTTGCGTTTTTGTCACGTAACACCGGTCTGTATTGTGCTCAGCAATTGCATCCCTGAAGAAAAGGGTAGAGACTCGTAGTGATGCCTAAGCCAACATGTCTTTGAGGTGTAACAGTCAGCAGGAACAGCAGCACATTTGTTGGGAAGCCTCACCTGAGCCGCTGTACTTTGGACACACTTGCTGAGAAGGATGCAAGCAGTCCATCTGCACCCCTGTAGAACATGAAAAAGGGCAAAACCTGCAGTTTGCAACACTCTCAAACTACCTGAAGATTGCTTGATGCACAGACACGCTTGTTTATAACCCTGTCGGCCTTGCCTACTTGCCAAGACTGTATCAAGTTTTGTTTGGAATGTCGCAGGCTACCCTTGAACATTATCACAAATGGCATGCAAGCAATGGACTGGTACGTCTTGTGTACATGTTGCAGCTCAGTGGGTATTCAATCAACAGAGGCCTTGCCAGAGAACTTATTCCGCACCTTGACACCAAGCGGTCGGGCGATGGGCTTGTTCTGATCCCAATCTACTTTGAGGAGCACGATGTCATCATTGTCCTCACATATGGAACAAAGCTGCACAGAAGATAGACATGTGAATGAAAGCAGCAGCTTTGAATTTGCTGTGGCATCAGTGGCAAATGCATACCTTGGGGAATAGCGCTCTGCATGCTGCACACCATTGTGCATAGAAGTCCACTATCACCAGCTTGTCACCAGCATCTGCCTGCAGAAAAAGTGCTATCACTCTGTCGAGTGTAATGTGTAACACTGTATATACTGTTGCAATTAGTACAGACCATACTGCTGCTATAAACATAGACAATATTGCTGCTGTTGAGACAGATGGTACAGCTGCTGGTTACACAGACAGTGTTGCTGCTGCTACTGTGGTCGCTGCTGCTGCTGTTGCTGCTCATCTTTCTACACAGTTTCCAGGCGTTCATGACACCAATTGAAAGAAATTTTGCCATGCTTTACAGCATTGACTATGACGTACCATTGCATCCACCATTTCTTGTACAGAGGTTATGCTCTTCATGTTGGATGGGTTGTTCTTCTCCCACCATGGCTCTGCAGAGGTAAGTCTGCCGGCATTGACTTGCAATCTGCAGTAAATACAACCGATTTTGACAAGCTCAGCACATCTACTCATCACACAATTGGGAAATACAGTGATGCACGACAGCAGGGTGAATTCTGAATATATAGTGCCAAGCTCAGAGGTGTGCAGTATACTAGACCTGGAGACAGAGGGTCGGGATCTTCGGGCTCTGCACTGCTTGAGGGGCCTGACACTTCGCCGGTGAGAGGGCTGAAGCGAGCAGGCAGAAGGTGAAAATGAAGAAAGCTTGCCGACGTGACTGTGCTGGTGCTGACAGGAAGCCACAGAGCTATTGTAACTTAGGGACGTCTGCATCCTCAAAGCGCATTCAGCGCTCACTGCAACAGCGTCTGTGGTCAAAACTTTGGTGTTGACAATGTTGTCGAATAGAATTATGCAAAGGCCAAAGGTCTTGCAGGCGCTATTCCTCCGTCCTGGGCTGCCGAAACGGTCACAATGTCGGTTTCAGGAGTGCATTCCTGTGTGACCTATCGGGGTTTGAGCAAGCTGGGAGCAAGCAAGCCCCGGGACCCAAAGGTGTAACGGCTGAGTGACCATTAAAACCGAGGCAGCTTGGCCATAAAACAATTGGCAGATGGCTATGTTATGCTTTAAGCCACGCTCGTGCAGCAGAACATACACATTCTGTGCCATGTGTACTGTAAGGAACAGCTTCGTGTCCTGCAGGCAAGCCCAGCACCGGTTTTTTTTTGCAAGGATCAAACAACAGATTGAATCTCAGATGCCGTGCCCAAAGATGCACTAATCTGCAGAGCCTGATAACATGCCTGCATCATGGAGGTGCAGCAGTGTTTGCAAAATTGTTGCTCAAGCTGCCGCACAGTCTTTAGCCAACATCAGTCACAGCACATTACGTGTGACATTACATGGGCTGTATGCAATGCATGTCGAATCAAACGCTTGCCCTTTGCGATTGTACACGCGTCGCACAGACGAAATCTTGATCACTGTTTTGTAAAATACCTGTGTTATTGACCGCACATTTTGATCAGAATGGCTGACGATAAACCAAACGTGGGTTACATAGGCTTGGGGTCGATGGGTCTGGGTGTGTTCATAACCCTCGTCGCAACTCTTCGTTCGCTCACCCTTGAATGCAAAAAGACTATCTGCATTGCTTGCGAGATGGCAAAAACTGCATGCGTGAACCGCAGGAATGGCGACAAACCTCCAAGCAAACTTGAAAAAGGAAGGTGCAAATCTGCATGTGCACAACAGGACTGAGTCCAAGGCAAAGGCGTTGCTTGAAGAGGGCGCTGTGTGGGAAAGCTCTCCAGCAGATATTGCCCAGAAGTGTGACATTACCTTTTCAAGCATGTTTGCTGACGAAGGCTTGATCAGCACCTTCAAGGCCTGGCTCAGCGGCAAACCCAAAAAAGGAAGCTTGTACGTAGACACCAGTACAGTATACCCAGGAACAGTCAAGCAGTTGACGACAGATGCAAAAGATGCTGGTTTGCCTCCTGACTGACTTGACTCGATTCAGACTGACTGGAGACGTAGTTTGATCAACGGGTTCCAAGTCATTCAGCATATGTGTGAAAAGCATGCGACGTAAGTCCTGTCATGCTTTGTATGCAGCTCAGCAACGCTTTCATCGACACATCTGCTGAGTCATGCACATTTGACTGAACATGGGCACGACAGCTGTGTTCCACTCAGGCTACAAAGAACTCGAGCAAAGCCTCAGTAGGGATACTGAGCATACATCACTGTGGTCCTGTAGGTGTTCAATTTGTGTCTGCACCAGTTTTCGGCCGGCCTGATGCTGCTCTAGAGCACAGGGTGCTTTTTGCTGTCGCTGGTCCAAAGGAAGCCAAGGAGAAGTTGCAAACATACTTCAAGTGGATGGGCAGAGGCACTCTGGTATACAAAATCATGACGCAACACTTCCATGACACTAAATGCAATTTTGCACTGCGGCTTAAAGCTTGAAAACTGCTTTTTTCTGCCATCCTAGCCATCTTCTCTCTTCCGTCGAGGCATTCTATATGTTCTCAGGTCAAGATGCACGATGCACACAGCAACTCATATGGCTGCTGCTGTTCATGCTGCAATTGCAGCTGCTTGTGAGCGAATTTGTTCAAGGTGCAGATGCTGTGTCGAAATTGGCATCTAGTCCTCAGTTCCTGGTCTGTTATGCGCAGGACGTGGGTGATGAGCCTTATCAAGCCAGCGTGATGAAGATAACTGGCAACTTCTTCATTGTGTCTTGTGTTGAGACCATCGCTGAGGGCATGACCCTGGCTGAGAAGAATGGCATTTCCAGGTGCATTGAAACTGAGATATCACTTGGCCAAGCAAGCTGTTGCCTGCTTGCTTATGCTGCTCAGAGCAAGCTGCTGCGATTTTGCCATCTTGTTGCAAGTATGGGCATGTCATGTTTGCTCTGCCAAGCAGACTGCGCTGCTGCAGACTTATGTTGTGCGTCAAATTGTGCATTTGGCATCAGAGGTTCTGACTCTGCTTCAAGCTCTGGTTGATACTCAGGCATGTTGACATGCATGGGGCCATGCTTGACTTACATCATGCTTCTCCCCTAGATAGATCTTGCCCTTTACATCTGCTCTCGCGCCAGAGGTGTGTGGTTTGCAGGGACTTGATAGCTCAATTTGTGTCTAACACATTCCCAGGTCCCATTTACCCAGGCTATGCTGAGCGCCTTGCAGCTGGCAAGTTTGAAGTGACCCCCTCGTCTCCTGGCTTCCCAGTCAGCGGTGTGTGTCTCATTTCAACTTGATGTGCATGAACACAGCTGCTGCCACACTGGAGTGCTGCACACATGCAACATGACATTGTGCATTGTTGTGACAGACGTTGTGTGCAAGCTAGTTGGTTACCTGCATTGTTAATCTCTGCATTGCATATGCCAGCTCATCATGAGCTGGAAAGCGTTTAGTCATTGTTGTTGTTATTACACGCTAGCTTCTTGTGCTCATGTTGCAGACATACTGTACTGCATGGTGCATTCATGCCTGAGGTGTGCTGCAGGTGGGATCAAGGATTTGGGTCTGATGCAAAGGCTGGCGCAGGAATCAAGTGTGCCATTACCACTCGCTGAAAAAGAAGCCGAAAAACAGGGCAAAGGGGCTCTGGACTGGGGCTGTATTGCTGATATACTGCGTGAGAAGGCAGGGCTAGAGAAGCGGTAGTCATGCTGCACCAAAGGGTGACATCATCAAGCCCATCTGAAGATTTCCAACTGAACTCATGACGCCATGTACAGATACTGGGGTTGGCAGCATGCAACTATCCTTGCAGGCCCTCTGCTAAGACCAAGTTCCACGCTTGCCTTAATGGCCAGAACTACACAATGCAGCCCTGCACATGTAGAACCACAAACAGGCTGTTGGTTTCTGCTAAATTTAAATGCAGAAATCAGTAGCTCCCCATTGCAGTCAGGCCCCACATCAGTTATACAGCTGCTGGAGTAGAGTACACACAATTGCCTGCACAGCTGTTGTTATTGCTTTGTTTTGCAGAATGAACCTGTCTTGTAAGCTACGCGTTGCGTCACAGGGTGCCTTTTGCTTTGAACAACATGTAGATTTGAAATGTCTACAACCTGAAGAGTCATATTTTGTTCCATCTACTAGTAGTAGGACAGTACTTTTGCAGCTGGTGTCGCACAAGCAATGCAAGCCTTCAGGTTTTGCCTAATAGTATCATATTGGCACAGCTGCTCTGGGCAGCAAGGTCCAGCTTGCAAAGTTGCATTGAAAATGAAAAGCTACCTGATCATGCTGTATGCAATGTTTAAAATAAACTCTGAAGCTCTGTATGCAATGTTACCCAGGCATGCATGTACTCTGCACCTGGTTTCAAACAATGCACTTCTGTTTTATCCTGCAGTGTCGACTGATGCCAAGACAGCAACTGTCAATGCTATCAGCTGCAATCATCAACCTTTGTGATGTGCAAAAGTTGATTGTCCAGGCTGCTGCAAAAGATGTCGCTACTATGTCTGACTATCACAACCTTTGTTTCGCTGCAACAAATAGGAACTTTGCTAAAACCGGTAGGCATGCCCGCAACGAAAGGCGTCGAATGGCAACACTCTGAGTCTTAGCAACGCAGTATAGGTCTCCGCAGCATATCAGGCTAGCCATGGGGAGTATCGAAGAGGCACTCAAAGCAGCTGGTGCTGACGATGATCTGCAGACCATCCTTCGAGTGTTGGAGAGCACACCTGTTGGCTTCAAACGCCAGGAAGATGCTGATGGTCCCTTTGCAAACATGGACACAGCCATGTTGACTGGGATGAACATCAGAATGCTTAGCGTCATTAAGGGGGCACAGCAGCAGCAGCAGCAGCAGCAGCAGCATCAACGTAGGTTCCCCTCTCACTAGATGAGTAACGGCTTCCTGTGCTCACTCTTTTCGTGTGAGGTGTGACTCTTCACCCAACATATGAGCAGACTCATCGAGGTCTATCAACCTTGTCTGTGGCTTGTTTTTATGACGTAGTGAGCAGCATCGGCACACAACCAATGCCGCTGCTCAGCTGTGTTTGTGGCTTGAGGGCTTGCTGTTGTTCTCTCAGCAAACCTACACGGCATTGTCATTTAGTTTGGTCGGAAATGCAAATTTGCTGCTGCCACCCCTTACCAGCCTGACGTTGGTGCAGGTCCCTCTGTCAGATTTGGTACTAACAAGACTGGGAGCAACACTTGCCTGTCAAACAGCTTGTTTGCTTGCACGGACACCAAGCAGGTGTTCAACAGGCACAGGCACAATATTCCGTCACTGCTTGATACAAGAACAGAAGGGGAATCGCTCAAGGACACAATGACGGAGCTTGCAACATTGTACAAGCTTGCACAGATCCATGGAGCACAACACAATGTTGTATGCGACTTATCAAGCAATAACTTGACGTTTGACCATGCAATTCATATCAGCAAATGGCTTCGTGAGAACTCTGTCAAATTGTATGCTCTGGACCTTTCATTCAATCGTATTATCCAAGAGCAATGGACGCCAGTCTTGGAACTTATACGAGGACTTCTAGAATCTGCAGAGCTGGTAAACCTTGGTGGGAACTATTTGCCACCTATGCTGCAAGACGATGAGCTCCAACAGATTCAGGTTGAGCAACGCGTCAGCCTGACTTTGCCAATGTACAGTCAAGGTTATGATGCCTGGCAGGCAGGGTGGAATCAGCTTTCCGAGCACTTTGGCCAACAGGCTTATGGGCTGATGGATGAGTCCAGGTCAGTTCTTGTACCCAGCTTGTAATTTTGTTGGACCTGTCCAGAATGGCAACACTGCAATGCTGTGTGCAGCTCTGGAGTTGATGCAGCTTGAACAATAGCAATGATGCTCAGATGGTACCGTGCCAATTGACGTGTCATCATCATATGCTCAAGCTGAGGGACAAGTATCAAGATATGTGCTTATTTCATCCTTTTCTGCTTTGTGATCCGCGTCCAGCACCTGTATCTATACCATGTTGCCATGTCAACAAACATGATAAAAAGGGATTGTGCTTTTTCAACTATTCAGCTAGAAATTTTGATTAGCTATGAGCAGCAGTGTGTTTGTTGGCCCAATTTTCACTGTTTGCATACAGCTTCCAGTTCTTCACAGCCACAACCAGCTGTGTTAAAAGGCCCAGACAGACACTCATCTTCAGCAAGGCAACTTGTTCATAAGTAATGCATCTGCACTGTGATTCAATTTACACATATTTTACCGTGCAACAGAACACATATGTCCGACTCTGCACATGATGCAACCATGCACATGTTAGTTTGGTCCAGATGTATAACTGCCAACGTTCCACCCGCAACCATTATAGCAACGCTGGGGCCTGCGCACAAGCTGTAGGTGACAGAGTTCAGGCAGACTTAGGGTGCAGAGTGGCAGACCTTGAATACCGGTACAAAGACCACAGAGGCTTCCCTGCAGAGTCAATTGGATCATTTTCAAGCTCAGCAAACACGCATGTGGTGGTTGATACTTTTGCTGGCAACATTTGTGCTGGCACTTTTGACCAATCCTTTACAATAATATCCCGCCTACAGGAATGGTCTTTGTCAGTCAAGTGCATGCCACATCGACACATCGAAGGTTTGCATGTGGAACATGAACATCAAACTCAGGAGCTGTTATCAGGACGTTGCCAATCTGCTTATAAGCTACAGGCTTTTTGGTCCTTTGGGAGATGACTAGCAATCGTGGCTTTCTCCCTTCACAGCTCGCAACTGCTAATAAGACGCCAAAGTGAGTCTAGTAAGAGTATCCAGTACTGTTCAATAGCAAAACTCATGTGCTTTTGGATGCCTCAATGTGAATGTGTACACCATGTCCGCACAAGCCTGCGACATACTATTGGTAGCTATTGCATCTCAATACTTTCAAGCATTCAATACATCTGTACTAAGTAACCGTGCGTTGGCGTGTGCTTGCATTACCTCGAAAACATATGCAGCATGCACAAAGCGTTGTGTTTGGACTCATTGCAGACAAACAAAGACCTTCACATTTGAGCCATGACTAAGCATAGCATCGAGTCTGGGCACCAGCTATTCAGTGATGTTCATGGCCGACAGTAGCAGCGCTAGTTTCTGCTTGCACTTGATGATTCCCTCCTCCTGAACCTCAAGAATGCGCCTCATCTTGCCAAGCTGCTGTGGGGGGACACACACCCTGTTTGGCAATGCAGATGATCCGTTCTGAGCCTGCGCATTCTCCTGGTCTGCCTGCTTGATGGACTCTGCAGCTCTGGCTTGCATTGCCTGCATAGCAGCAGTTGACTAAGACAAAACGGGCAGCCAGATGTGCATTTGAGCTTGCTTTCTGACAGCTACGCACAGCTGCTGTCAGAGTGCTGCTCAGCAGGACACTTGTCAGTATGCACAGCTTTAGCTAGCGCCATTAGTCATCATCCAGACTTTGTCAACTTCTGCAATGCTGATGACAATGCTACAGGTGGCTGACGAACTCAGCAGTGGTTACTGTGGAACCAGGAAGCCTAGGCCACTTCACATCCAAATCTGATGTTTTGATGAGCGCACCTTGATCTGCTTCCTCATGCTCTTGGCTTGCTCCTCCAGCTCAGGCAGCTCCTTGTCCCTGAACACCTCCTCTGCAGCATTCAGGGCATGCAGCAGCCTCCAATGCAAGTTGCCCAATATCTGGAGGCGCTCCTTGATGTTGGTATTGTACTGCATTGTAGCACACAATGGTTGACACTGTTGCAGGCACCAGTGCATGTATTACCAGGTGGCTCTCAAGCCTGACAACAAACTGAGGACAAAAGCGCTGTTTTGTATTGTGCATAGCTTTGAGGGCACACTTTCACAGCACAGCAGCAGATGTTGACGATATGATATGGGCGTGACACCCTTGCATCCACTCCCAGACATGCTGGCATGTGTCCAAAGCAGATTTGTTGATAAGCAAGCGTCCCATCAATGACTGGGCATATGCTGCAAAGAAACCACACACCAAAAGAGACAAACATATAGGCAGCAGGTTTTGTGTGAAAGAAGAGATGGCAGCAAGCATCTCCTCAGCAGATTCATCCATGGAGGCAACAAGAGTGGCAGCAAGCACACCTTTGTTGCACGCTCCAGCCTCTTCTCAGTCTTCTGCT
>JAABUP010004239.1_pt1 | contig 23779 bp, 40 predicted proteins | sample 5559201 | NCBI WGS metagenome assembly JAABUP01 (sample SAMN10711887, study PRJNA513373) | rock metagenome | isolation source: Antarctica rocks | place: Antarctica
CTGCCTCCCCCCGCATGATTCCCTGTCAGCGCCTGTGTCACCCCTTGCTCCTCCGTGAACGCAATGCACAGACATAACATGTCACCTGGGACCAATGTGCTCTTATTGTGAGCCACTGCGACATGCCGCTGCAACCTGAGTGGTCAGCACAGCATCTCGGCGTCCCTCAAGACAGAATCAGTACAAATATCTGTCCTCCTCCCATTGCTGTCAGTGAAATTGCAGATTCGACAGGCAGCCATGAGGCGCCCGCCAAGCGACGGCTTGGGTGTTACTTCTGCAATGATGTGGTGGCACCCCTGGACTCCACTGTTGACAGAACACTAGAGCAGCAGTGCACTGTAGCCAGGCCTGGGCTAGCCTCCATTGCAGGTAATCAGCCATTGGTGTGCGGTACCATGACGCTATCTAGTACACCATTGCATCTGCGCATGGCGCTGCACAGATACATCTGCTTGCCAACTTTTGTTTGGTGTGTCATCCATAGCGCTGCAGACACAAGACGTGCGGTGTCCACATCTTTGTGCCAGTCTCTGGAGACGCACTACTTGCCACAAGGCATACACATGCAATGGCCTGCCTGCAAGCAATCATACCAAAAGTGTCAGTTACAATGCCTGTTTAGTTCACTGGATTTTGCGCATGGCCTCGTCACATGAACTCCTGGGGTAGAAAGAAGCTCTGCGCTCCAAGCATCGAGCAAGAAAGCAATGCTTGCAGGGGCCATAGCAGTAGAGCTGATGGCAGCCACACTCCAGCACCCTCTGGGCATTGATGCCCCTGCTGCAGTAGCAGGGGAGCATGTGAACCATGAGGAGCTGCCCCTAGGGCCAGTGCCCCATATGGTCAGGGGCCAGCTCAGTGGCTTCTCCCAGATGTGCCTCTCAGGGCAAGCCTTCAGGCAGTGTACAGCCTGCTCACAGACTGTTGTGGACCAGTACAAAAAGCATGGCTGGTCCTTCTTGTGGCAAGCATTGCAGGTGAGAAGCGCATAGATACATATAGTTCAACTTGTGAAAGATTCATCACGGGTGTGGTTGCTGTGAATGTAGCCTTCATTAGACTATGTGAGAAAGCTTTGCACAGCTTTTGTACAGGGTTGGGTCGTGATATGCAAGTCTTCTATGCTGTGTGAATGCTGATTTGCCATGCAACAATTGTACTCAACCTGTCTGTGAATGCTGTGGCAGGACCCGAAGATGCTAGAGGATCTGACAGGCCTCACACAGTTGCATGCTGAGACCCACGCCAGAGGCATGCATCATCAGGGGACCGAGGCTGACGTTGAAAAAGACGCTGAAGACAGTAAGCTTGCAGGAAGAGCTACAGGTTCAGATGATGCATCAATCCCTGACATTGACGATGATTGGACTACATTGTAGCACACAGACGTTGTGCACCTAGCGTAGTGTTTATTAGTTGTGGACAAGTCTGCTGCCGGAAGTCAGAGTAGCCATTTTGCAGTGAGGAGCGCTCCTCGAGGAAAGGGACTTGTCCAGCCCACATTTTCACCTGCCGTTGTACCACTGCAGCCAATGTAGCACAAGACTTTCATTTGTGCATGAGCATACACAAAACCTGAGGGAAGCACGTACATCAGAGTCCTACTGCATTCATCTCAGATGGGGGTTCATCTCAGATCTGCTGTCTGGCGGGTTCTAAATTCGAATTTAGAATTGACAAGCTTTCTAACAAGCTTGTCAACAAGATGTTCCTGTAAACGCAGCACCTTAGAGCGCGGCCCTACAAGCGGCAGGCTTGATGGCAGCAGGTTGAAGAAATCGCAGGCCCGCTTGGTTATACTGCATATCGTCACAACGAGAACCTGCACTGCTGGGCACCAGCAACAATCCAGTCAGGGCTTGAAGGTGATGGCGGATGACGATGACGAACATCTTAAGGAGGTGACTGAGAAGCTTAAACAGGGGCTAGAGGTGAAAGATAGGCGATATCGACTCAAAGTGTACAAGCAAGTGTTCTTGGGAACAGATGCCGTCAACTTTTTCCTGGCTGAAAAGTATGCCACCAATACTGCTGATGCTGTTGCGCTCGGGTCTGAGCTCATGGCAGCAGGGGTCTTCCAGCACTGCCTTCGAGATCACCCTTTCAAGAATGAGCCGCTATTTTATCGCTTTGTAGACCAAGATGTATTTCATGGAGGGTATGAGTTAGGCAAGACTGTCTTGCAGATGTCTTGCAAATGCGTTGGCTGTGAAAGGCCAGAGGCGTCGCAGTCGGTCTTGCACATCACTTTATACTCAATACCCATGAAAGCCTGCGTTGCATTCATCCTTGCTCAAATTTATGCTGTTGAAGGACAACCTCAAGCTCTTGTTGCTGGCCAACATGAACTCCTTGCTGAGACCAGATGTATGCAGGGTCCCTATGTCCGAGGACGGCAAAGATTCGAGCTGGGCTGACCTGCTCGCACCCCAGCAAAGTGGTGCCTCACAACATGATGCTCAGTCTTTGCAAGCATCACTACCCCAAGAGGTCATGCTACAGTATGATCAAGGACAGAAACAATGTGTCTTATCCCCTCTTGATTCCCACAATGTCAAGCTTCTGGACAATGTGCACCCCTCGCAGTGGACCAATCCTGACACAGCAGACAAGTAAGTCAAACTACAGTGTATCTCATGTTGTGGCATGTGCACCAAAAAGGTACTCGCTGGCAATATAGCGACCATCAGTTCATGTACTGTGAGGAGTAATCATGTTTGTTTCATGCAGACACATCGACTGATTGTATGCAGCTGCTACTGACCAATGTCATGGCTGCTGAGATACCAAAACGTAGATCAGGCCATTTGCCCTCATGCTTAGCGTCAACCAACAAGCAATAAGCACAAAATGGCACTTCATGGTGCAGGTACAATCTGGTGGTGATAGGAGCTGGTGCTGGGGGGTTGGTGACAGCAGCAGGGGCGGCAGGGGTGGGGGCCAGGGTGGCTATTGTAGAAGAGCACCTGATGGGGGGTGACTGTCTCAATGTGGGCTGTGTCCCCTCCAAAGCCCTCATCCGCTGTGCCAGAGCTGCACATGAGGTGTCACTCTCTCCACTGGACAAAGTTTGCACATGTGTTGTTATCAGAGTGCGGCATCAGCAGATGGTCATGGTCACATGCTGGCTTGCTGCTGCTGCAGCATGTGTGTGCGTGCGCGTGCGTGTGCGTGCGTGCGTGCGTGCGTGCGTGCGTGCGTGCGTGCGTGCGTGCGTGCGTGCGTGCGTGTGTGTGTGTGTGTGTGTGTGTGTGTGTGTGTGTGTGTGTGTGTGATCTTCTCCTGCAACTCAAGAATGCAGCATCTTGGCTTGGTATGCTTTCTGCATGGATTGTGAACAGCCATGTGTCGTTGACTGGCCCAGCGCAGGTCAGTTCATTGTCCTAGTTGATGCTTTCCTGTTTTTTGAGGCTGCTTTTTCAGCACACAAAGTTTGATTTACAGACCTTATCCTACAGGCATCATTAGCTTGCCAGTATCAGCTCATACATGTCAGACTATCATGCTATGGAGCATTGCAGGCCAGGACAGCTGGACAATTTGGTGTAGAGGTAGACAATGTGCGAGTCAACTTTGGCAGAGTCATGGAGCGTATGAGAGAGCTGCGTGCTAAGATGAGCGCTAATGATTCAGCCAAGCGCTTTGCTTCCATGGGTGTAGATGTGTATCAGGTAGCTTTATATGGAAAGTGTATGGATTGTGTGTATGCCTCTCTTGCCAGATTGGGTAGTGATCTGCTTTCCCATGGCTCCATAAGTGACATGCTAATAGTATGCGTCTTGCCCTGCTGTGCTACCACACCCTGCACTTCAGTTGCTGATGCTCAACACATTCATCACCTCATAGTGCTAGTAGTGCAGAAAACACTCCTTGTACATGCAGGCATGCTCTTGCATTGCTAGTGTGCTATGCCCTGAATTCTGACTCCCTTCACGCTGTCGTGGCAGATGTTCAGCCTGTCCACAGGAATTGTGCAAAGACTGTTGCTGCTTCAGGGTCATGCCACCTTCACAAGCAAGCACACCCTCAGTTTTGCAACTGCTGTTATTGCCTCTGGGGGTACAGCCAGAATCCCCGCCATCCCTGGGCTCAAGGTGGTCCCCTACCTGACCAATGCAACCATCTTCAACTTGACTGAGCTGCCAGCACGCTTTGGTGTCATTGGGGCTGGGCCAATAGGTATGACAAGCACACCATATCTCATCTGTACCTCAGCAGCTTCTGGCATGTACATATGGTGCTATGCATGGCAAAGTTGAGGTCCAGTGTGACACATGACCACTATTTGCCAAGCATGCACAGGTCATGCAGACAAGATCCACATACATTCCTGAATGCAGCTGCTGTGGTCTCAATTCAAATCATGATTTGACGCGCCATGCCACATCAGTTTTCCTCAGTGCCCATGTTTGAGTTTGCACAGTGGGCATTGTGAGCTGAGTCAAGAATGACACCATCTGTCAGCTCAGCTGGACTCATTGCACAGGCCCATGCAAACCAGCAGCTCTGCTCAATAAGAACAGCCCGAGTGCGAGCAGACGTGCAAAATTAGCATGGAAGTCTGTCATACATGCATGCCTGAAGCCTGCACAGTGTGTGGCAAGGCTTGGCCACAGCATAACAGTCTTGACCGCATCAAACAGGGTGGTGAACCAGCAGGACCAAGACAGTGCACCCCGACTTTGACTGATCCACAGAGTCTCACTGGGCAGCCTGGCATAATGATTAGCTTCTCATTAAATTCACGCCAAAAGGCGTAGTCTTTTTCTTTTTTTACAAAGTCTGAACATGGCAGGCTGTGATGCACGCAGGCCTGGAGCTGGCACAGTGCATGGCCAGGTTTGGCTCCAAGGTCACAGTCTTTGCCAAGTCAGGGGAGATCCTGGGCAAGGAGGACAGGGAGGCAGCTGCAGTGCTTTACAAGCAGCTGCAGGCAGATGGTGTGGAGTTCAGGATGAAAGCTCGCTATCATATGGTCCAGAGTGGAGGCCCAGAGGGACAAGAGATCCATGTGCAGCTGCTGGGGTTGCATAAGGACCAGGCCAAGGTACACTTGCTGCAAGGGCACCAAGTACAAGCATGCATGAGCACATAGCGACAATGCATGAACCAGCAGCCTTACCATGAAGCGTTTGGGGCATCATATCTGACCGTTGATGGTGTGTGGTCTGACTTACGACCATGGACGCAGCCAAGGGCATTTCACACAGGTACAAAGGCAGGGATGGAACACAAAAAGATCAAGAAATAGGAAGCCGCTCAAATACTGCTGAGGCAATCCACAGAACTCCTTTGCAGCTAAGTGGTTTACTGCCGAACATTTGCAGCAGTACACGCTGAGGCCCCAAGTGTGGCAGGTTCCCAACAGACTCATGCATGAGCCACAAATGTAGACGGCACAAGCCTTCTACCATGCACATATACCTTGCGGCCAGCAGCTATTGTCTTCATGCAGTTTACGCAATATGCATGTCAGGTACACCGTGTCCTGTTCTGATCAGTCAGGCCAAGCATTGCCCTGAGAGTTACTGAATGGGTAAGCTTGAGGTAATTGAGGTTATCGTCATTGAACGGAGATCCATGACAAGATGGCCTGGACAAGCTGTTCTTGAAAGCGTCCTTGCAGCACAAGCCTGTTGTGCTGTTTGTACAGGAGACCATCATTGTGGATGCGTTGCTAGTGGCAACAGGGCGCAGCCCCAATGTGTCAGGCCTGGGCCTTGACGCTGCTGGAGTGCAGTACAGTGCAAAGGATGGCATCAAGGTCAGACACCCTGTCACTCGCAAGGATTTTGATACTTTGCCCAAGTGCATTGAGAGGTTTTGCAGACGTTGAGTTTGCCGAAGGGCCCCATGTTGAGCTGCTTGAGAGGTAGAGGAAGCAACCAAAACTGGTCAAAGGTGTCGACTTACACCTGAACCAAGGACAACAATTGAAAGACAGATGGAGCAAAACACCTTACAAAAGTTCGCCATCACATTGTCAACCTGGGTATGATCATCAGTGATGCTGTGCTCTTCTGTATTACCAGCAACAGAGGGAAAATGGGTTTTCTTGATTTCACAATCCATTTGCATCTGCTGTCATACGATGGACCATTTTGTGAATGCCTCATGCCAGTGCAGTCAGCATGCTGGTAACATACCTGGCCAATATAAGAAGCTGAAGACTCTGGCGCCAGGGTGCAGCCCCCATAGCATACAGATTGTTCATACATCATGCAAAGTGCACTGAGTACTTGACAAGACTGTCATCCAGTTGCAAAGAACAATTTGTGAATCGCCGCATAGGTGAGTGACCAGCTGCAGACAAGCAACGGCAGCATCTATGCTGTGGGGGACTGCTGCACTGCCTACAAGTTCACGCATGTGGCGGACGTCATGGCACGCATGGTGGTGCGCAACGCCCTCTTCTTTGCCAAGGGCAAGATGAGCGCCATGCTGATCCCCTGGACCACATTCACCCAGGTATGTGCCTGTAGAAAAAGAAAAGAAAAGACTATGCCTTTCAGCGTCAATAAGGTGAAGCCAAGTGTTATACTGGGCTGCCCAGGGGTATGTGCTTCTACTCCTGCTGCAACACCTGCTAGGTTGGTTTGTGTACAGCAGGTCTGGCATCAACTTGTTTGCATGGTATGCTGCGGCAAAACTTTCATAACACAAGGCATGCCCAAGCTGCGGGCTGCTGCCTCAGCAGGCTTCCGTTATGATGGCCAAAAGGCATAGACTGTCCTTGTTCTTTTTGTTTCTTTTCAATGCATGTCTGCCCACACAGATGGCGTGGTGCTGGGCATGAGCAATGTGGTGATGCGTCCATACGCTTGGTCATAAGCCCAACTGAAGGTTGATCTGAATGCCTAGACGTGCACAGTCAGTGCCCATCATCACCACATCCTTCATGCTTACTGTCAATTGGCAGCAGTCACTGGGACACTCACATGCTTAAGCCTGCTTCCATGTTGGATGGTCAAAGCGTCGTCAAGCAGATGCATGGCACTGATCATGAATACTACCTCACACAAATGACAATAGTGAATCCTGTATACAAATGTCATCTAGGAAGTCTGTCTCCTTTTGTTCATTGATCATTGAAGTTCCAGCATGGTTGTGTCCTGAGGGAATTTGGCACTAGTCTCCATATTTGCTTTCTGAGGTATGCATGTATGTTCACTGTCATTCTACCATACCCTTGTCATTCTACCATACCCTTGTCATTCTACCATACCCTTGTCATTCTACCATACCCTTGTCATTCTACCATACCCTTGTCATTCTACCATACCCTTGTCAACTGCAGCCTGAAGTGGCTCACGTGGGCCTGTACCAAGATGATCTCGCAGCCAAGGGGATCAAGTTTGACACATACACTCGCCACCTGAAGGATGTGGATAGGGCCATGCTTGATGGGGAGACAGAGGGTGCGCAATCATGAAGTGTTTTGTGCAGTACTGCACGCATGCAGGGTCTTCCCCATGCCAAGACCGGGCATGACTAACTGTGTCATGTCATACTGGGCCTCTGCGCATGTCTCTGACACATAAGCAGACAAAGACGTGTATTTGCTTTGGATATGCATTTGACAACATCCAAGCTCAGTGTCAACATAGCCGCCACAATGTGTAGCATTAGCTAGCAGACACTTCAGGTGCTGCTCCTGCAGTGTATAGCTGTGTTTAGCAGACATGTAGGACACAGTGAGTGCTGCTGCAGGTTTTGTGCGCATCTTGTGCAAGGCTGGCACAGATTGCATCCTGGGAGCCACAGTGGTTGCAGCAGATGCTGGCAACATCATCTCTGAGATCTCGCTAGCCATAGAAACCAACACTGGCTTGAGCGCTATTGCTGCTGTCATTCACCCGTATGCCGCTCATCACGTTGTCACTGCTCTGTCGTCACTGCTCTGTTGTCACTGCTCTATTGTTGCTGCTCTGTTCTCACTGTTCTGTTGTCACTGCTCCGTTGTTACTGCTCTGTTGTCACTGCTCTGTTGTCACTGCTCGGTTGTTGCTGCTCAAGATGTGGCAACTGTCCCTGCCTTGGCTGAGCAGTTTTGTCTTTGCTTGCGCTTGTCAGGACTTTGGTGCAGTCAGCACATATGCTATCATGTCCCTCCTGCATGCACAGTACAGCCACTTTTGCTGCTGATGCTGCTGTACAGGTCTAGCCACAACCGCAGGTCGTTGTTGCCGGCTTTACAGGTGCACTTTGACTCAAGTCATGTTGTTTTCTGGGTGGCATGCACATCGTGACTGTTCAAGCTTGGTGGGTTTAGGTACCCCACCCAGGCAGAGGCCATACGGCAGTGCGGCGACCAGTACAATAAGACTCGCCTGTCTCCGCTGATCAAGTCAATGCTCAGGAAAGTCATTGCAGTCCAGTCGTGAAAATTTCTGTCTACCACACCTAAATTTATCACTCAAGCTGTACCAGGTCTGGCAATGCAAATGTCCAGCAATGCAAATGGCCTGGTCAGGCCTTATGAGCCCTGCTGTAGTCATTTCTGGGAGCCTTGTTGGGACAGGCTCTGAATGGCCCTCATGTAAATGCAGGGAAATCTGCTCATGTGCATTTCATTTTAATACTGTACTGCAACGATTACGTAATATACCATGGCTCAGATGTTGTACTATGGCTACGTCCAGGTGCCCAAATCGTAGATCAGCTGTCAATTTTTGCATGAAATTTCTGCATGTAGATTCTGCGTGTTTGGGATTTGTGCTGTGCATATGAATAGCAGGCTTAGTCTTTCTGTTCCGATTGTGGCTTTCCCCACTCTTTGCTGGGTTGCGCTTGCCAGCAGTTGATGATAAACAAACTTTGCCAACAACTACTTTATTATTAATTTGAAATTTTGCAAGAAATGCGTTGAGGCAATCTGTTGATGAAAAACGATCCAGAATTAACTTACTTGGAATGAACACCGCATGCATGACCCTGTGAAAAATTGCAGTTTGATCACCTGACTCAGCCCCATCTTGTGCATCTCATGCAAGCAGTCATTATTTGGTCATTACCAGTGGAAGCTCCAGTCTGTCACTGACAGATGCTCTTCAGGAAACTTTGTGGTGTACAAGCTTGCCTCCGACCCACACAGCCTTGATGTTGCGGTCATCGCCCAGGTTCACAAACTTTTGGAAAATGTCCATAGGTGTGTCAGCAGGGAACACATCAAAGGCAGCAGCGTTCCTTGTATCAACCCTCAAGGCATCAAATGATTTGCCAACCTCCAGCGTTCCACATGTCTTTTCCAAACCTAGGGCCTGAGCACCACCAACTGTTGCCAACCAGAAGGCCCCCTTCCAATCAAGCAGATTCGCTGCCTGAGTCTCTTTCCTAGATTCTGGTGCAGGTATGCAGAAGCTGTCCCCTGGCTCAGCTGAAGCTGCTGTCACAACACCTGTTAAGTTCTGCCGGGTAGGGGTAGGCTCTGTTTGGGGTGGTGCAGGGGTCTGTGACTGGGGAGCCTCTGTAGCATAGTGAGACATGCAGAGCGCTCTGCTGGCGATGACGCAACTGCGCATGGCATTCAACATAGATGGGCTGTACCCTCCAGCCACATCTGTCCCCAGGCCAATCTGCAACATAACAGAAGCTGTCAGTCACAAGTGGCAGCCACCAGCGCTGACAAGCAAGAAATTTGTGCAAGGTGTATGCAATGGGTAGATCTGTTAGACTTTGCTGGCTGCACATGTCTGCACCTTGAGGTTCTCCTGATGACTGCAGATGGCTCAGTGGCAACCAGAGTGTGCCTGCAAAGACAGGTAACACACATGGTCTGCATACAATGCAGGCAGTCAGCTGCAGAGACTGTGGTGACAAAGGGCTGTGGCATGAGCATCATGCCAGGTTGACGCATTGCATGGTCTGATGTCAACAGTGTGTAATTTTTTGCACATCATGCCTTGCATGCAAAGCAGCATGCTTTTTAGCTTCCAGCAGAGCCAGCTCTCCAGCTTTAGGCAGAAGCAATGCTTTGATTGAGACAAGCTGAGGCCACATGCTTACCTTGACGCCCAGTTGCATGGCATGTCTGACATGCAGCACTCTGTCGCCGAAGAAGAAGTTGCTCAGAGGGCAGTGAGCAAGGGCTGTGCCTCGCTGTCCCAACACCTTCAGCTCAGGATCTGTCAGGCATGTTCCATGAGCCATCACAGCTCGCTGCCTCAGCAGGCCTGCCTTGTCAAACAGAGCAGTGTCTCCTCCAGCATTGTCTGGATGCAGCGCATTTGAGTACTCCACCTGTTTTACACAGCAATTCAGACAGAAGCCTTTGTTTCATCACAGGTCACCATTGCAGCAGGTGCCTCTGACACAGCTAGCAAGCAGTACAACGCGTGACAGGCTGAAGCTAGTTGCTGGCCAGTTAGGGCACAGAGGCACACTCTGCTGACTCATGTCAACCCTGTGCTTCCATAACCATGAGCAGCTCACCGTATGGTAGACAAGCACAAGGAACTGAGCATGGGAGACAGGAGCTTCCAGGGTCAAGGTATTGTTGAGACAGTAGGAAGTACCTCATCGAAGCTTTCTGAGATGTGGCTCTGGATTGGTGTGTCGAAATGTGCTGCCAGCTGGCCCAGGCCCTGCAGGAGCTCAGGGGTGCAGGTAGGTACGAAACGAGGGGTGACAACAGCGTGTATCTTGTCGTCCTGAAGCTGTTGCACCCATTTGATGAAGGCTTCTGTGTTGGCTAGGTTGCCTGAGGTGGTCTCTGAGTACCCATCTGGGCTTTGCCTGCACGTTGCCAGCATTTGCCATCTTGCATCTTGGCAGTTGCACATATGAGGACAATTGCATGTAGGCTGTAAACGTTAAAGATATAAGCAATTGGTAAATGTGACGGCAAGTTGTACCTATCACACAAGCAGGACAGACACAACATCACCCTGGCATCAGACTTGGATGCCATGTTGCAGACAGTCATGTGCCTGTATACTGAGGGAGCAAAAGCAGCCACCTGTCCATACAGACTTTGCCAACAAAACCTCGCAGACCTTGTGCTTGCAGGCACAGCGCCAGACGCTGACAGGCTTCCTTGTATATGGTACCAAAGATGAGGACAGTGGTGGTTCCGTGGGCAACTAATCGATTACATAGCTTCATGTACTCTTTGGTAGCTGCATCTGAGTCTGAATGTGCTGTTTCACGTGGAAAGGCATATGTGTTCAGCCACTCCATGACAGGACGATCAGTGGCAGTGCCGGTGTAGGAGTACTGCATAGGTCAGTGCAAAGGCATCTCTGATTGGCAGTGCAGGGGCAACTGTGTCCCGCCGGTAAATGACAGTGCCAATGAGAACAGCATTGCACTTTAGGCTGCTTGTGACAATCTTTGGAGAATCAGGCAATACATCACCAAGTTGTTCTTGCATGTGATCAGCTGCCAATTGGCCAACATGTCCGCAGGTGAACACACGTGTCACAGACAGTGGGCAGACATACAGGCTTGGTTTTAAGTCAAGCGACGCCGTAACAATACCTGTGGTGCATGCACGTGTAGGTCGATGAACCCCGGGCACAGTAGCTCCCCTACCTGTGAGGATTCCGTGCAAAAGTCTTCTGTCAGCGCAGGCTTTACTTAGAACATATATGAGCTGTCGCATATATTGCTGAACGGGTGAAGTTTTGCTCACTCGCCTCCAAGCGCACGATGCTCTTAGTATCGATGCCAAGTCTCGAGCAGACTTCCGGCTCCTCGTTGCCCGAGCAAATCGCCTGTATTGTCCCACCGTCCTCAGCAGGTCCAATGATCACGATATGGTCCACCAAAAGTTGCGGCTGCGCAAAAGACTTCATGTGAACAATTGTCCCTCGACATGCCCAAGTCGTAGACGCCGCTTGTGCTCGGTTCATGTTGCAATTAGATAAGTCGCAGCGGAAGTGGCTTTCTGGCAAGGTCGAGCTTTGATTTGAGTGAGTCACAAAACGCAAGCTACGTTGGTTGACTAAATTAGTCACAGTTTCTGGTCACGATTTCTGGGGAAGGGTGCAGGGCTGAACACACGTTGGTCACCAAAGACGAGCATGGCACCAGTTTCATGAAGGCCTGGTACATAGTGAACTGCACCGACCTTTAGCACCTGGTTGAGTGTTGACACGATCCCGATTTTCTGCCAAGACATGCGATGTTGACCCAAACCGCTGCTCGACAGAGACATATGCAATTGCAACCAGCAGCACCAAGAAACGACTTGCCAGCGAAACCACACTACAACAGTATGTGTATGTTTGCAGAATAAGTGGACCAGACTTCAAATAGGTGATTACAGATAAGTATCTCAGATTTTTGCTGGAGAGTCTTGCTGACCACTGATCATATATGTGATAAGTATACATTTGTGTCACCGTCAGCACTAGCAAAATACGGGCAACTGCCCGGCGCTACCGCAAAACCTATTTGCCACCTAAGGCCAAACCAAATAGAAACAGCTGGAGGTGGGTCTGGAAAACTTTGGCCTACATATGAAGAGTCTGCTCGATGTCTTGACACATTACGCACATCAATCAGCAAGAGCAAAACTGTCTTCAAAATTCACAGTGACTTCACCAATTTGCTGGAAGAAATGGTCTTACATTCCAACATCTGAATCAAAATGATGCTGTTAAGATTGGTGTACACAATAGAAGCTCCAAGTAGCAAGGAGAACAAGCTTCACAGCAGGCTGATGATAACACCTTCAGAAATCATATACAAAATTTGCCTGACGGCAATACACTCAGTACAAGCAACCACTTTGCTTCATATATCACACACTCTACCAGAGGCAACCTTGACAGGCTTTCAACTAACCCTTGCTGCATGCAGGGGTTCAAAAGTTGCAATCATTGATATGCGTTCCTCAAGCCCACAAGGCCTGTGAGAAGCTCAAAATTGGTCCTGCAATGCGCATGATGACTTGCAGGCACACATAGATTACAGCACTACCAGACCAGACATGCATGCTAAATTTCAGCACCCCTCATGCTCTGCTTCCTGCAGCTTCAGCATTCTGGAAGGGTGCCACACGTAAGCCATCAGCTCTTGCATGACAGCTGCACTGCGCAAGGTGCTGCGCCTCTTTGCAGGCTGGTGCAGATGCAGTATTGTCTCCACAAAGCATGCTTCCCAGCAAATTACATTCCAGACATGTTCTGGACATGACAAGCTTGCCATTTTCCTTGCAGTGTTGCGGCGAAAGGCGCTGAGGTGAAGGGAGGCTTCAACTTGGTGACCAAGCTTCATACTTGCATCCAGCTGTTCTGGGACAGCATCAATGTTGCTTGGCAGCCCTGGCACGCCTGGAATGTATGCTTCTGTAGCTGTTGAATGGTACAGGAGGTGGTACAGTAGGATGGTACGTACATAGTGTGAAGGGACAGACGATGTGCGCCAGGACATGGGCAGCATTTGCCTGTATTCAGGTCTGCCCATACACATTTCCACAAACTTGTAGAGGCCCATCCTGTCAGCTTCTGGCACCTTGGCCCATATTGACCCGTGGTCTGCTGTTGTGATCACGTGAAGTTGAAGCTCACGAAGCCAGTGAACGTTGGTTTGTCGAATGACACCGCTCATACCACGTACTTCAGAAATCTGCAGTATTCTGTGTCCGAGAAAGGACTGTCCGAATCGGCACACGCAACGTATGATCACCGAGCCAGAGAGCGGCCGTACGCAAGAACTACCTTCAACAGCAAAGGCAGCGTAAGACTGTGGCAAGTACAACCATCTCACGCGTAGTACCAACAAAGTGCAAGGTAGGGTTGAAAAGCATAGTAAAGCAAGTTTCACGTTCGGCAAACGACACTATGCGAGCAACGACTGCCTTACCCAGCAATGGGACGTGGTGGACTCTTCTGTATCAAACTGTAGCAGCTTCGATGGGATATGTGATTCAGCAAACCTCACTATCGACATCCGCAATACATCTGCCCAAACATGTATGGAAATGCATGGAAGGCCTGAGTGAGTCAGCACTGAGTCAGCATCTGTTTTGCAAAGATGAAGCACAACAGGGAGGGTCAAGGGAAGCAGACAGAATTCCAGCAGCTGCATGAATGATCAGCTGTTACAAATGAGCCTCAGACACATGTGTGCTGAAGACTTCCTGCACACCTTTGTTTGACTTGTTTGACTTGTTCAACTTTGTAAATTTAGCACAAACTTGTGTAATACGATTCCACATCGACATGTTGTATTGCAATCAATTGATCATATGCATGACACTGTGACAGTGACACCTGGTGTACCACCAGCGCTCGTCGTGATGGACCAGGTACCTCTACTCGCGGCAGCCTAGTAGGCAGCCGTCAGAAGGACAAAGATGTTTGCTAGGGTTTGCTAGGGCTTGCAGTGCCAGCTTCACAATGCACAGTATTCCACAGCACATCAACGATGTTATATGCAGCATGCTGACCTGCCGCTACTCAGCGCTTGTAGCATCCATGCACAGACCCACGGATTGACCACATTCTTTGCAGCGTGAGTGGGGCATAGTGCTTGCCTACACATGCCATGATGTGCAGGAGTGCTTTGAGGAGTGCATTGTCATTGTGTGAGCACAGTAGCACATGGGTCATGACAGCTGACAAGTGCATTTTGCACTTCACAGCAACACTAAGTCAAAACTTGAGACTAGACTGTTAGAGTCACTGTGACACAGTGCACAGTTAAGCACTCGAGCACTGGGTTTTGAAAACAGATCCTGTGGCAGGCTCCTTGTGATCATTTGCGGCTATCCTGGGTTTCTACACAAATGCTGGTGTTATGCATGTACGTACATATATACATGGGTGCAATGAGGAAGTGTGCTCCATGTTGAGTAGCGTGTAAATCACACAGATCAAGCTGTTGTTCACAACTGCTTGAGGCCCAGGTACACTCCCTCAGCAGCATGTCTTTCCTCTGCATACATATGCCCTAGATGATTTATGCACTGCAGCGCTCATGTTTGGCCTAGTGGCTGTCCAGCTTCATGTATCCGCTCATCTACAAGGGTGCAACTTTGCTGATGCACACTCTCTCTTGTCACTCAAGGTATAAGTCGGCCGTTTTGAGCTGTGGTAGCAATGGACCTTGTGCGCGCTGTTTGACTGTTAGCCAGAGGGCAAGGGTGCTGCTCCAGTGGGTGGGTAAGCCATGGTACTTAGGGGTGCTGGTGCAGGCGCAATCCCAGGTCCGCTACCATATGACGTCGTGTTGGCCACTCCTGGAGAAGCTCCTGTTGTGCTACCTGTCAGTGGTGTGCTGTTTGTCAGTGGTCTATGTCATTCTGTTGCAAAAGACATACACTTGCCTAAGACATACACTTGCAAAAAGACACAGGAGTGAGCAGTTCATGCAGCAGCATACATGATGCAATGTGATGCAATGCAATGCTGCAATGTTGACAGCCAAATTACAGTTCTCAAGAGTTCTGTTGCACCTGAAAGAACCATCGCAAAAGCATGTGTGACTTGGATCATGCAGAGACAGGCAGTAGCAACAGTATGCAAAGATTTCTGACTGCACCTGAGTTTGCAGCATTCTGTGCAGCCAAGACAGACGTTGTTGAGGTTACAGTCGATGAAGTTGACGGCGTAGAAGACCTGGATGTAGTTGAAGTAGGTGGTGAGTCATCTTCGTCCTCAGAACTTTGAGACGATGATGATCTTGATGCCGAAGAGGAAGCTGATGAGGATGACGATGATGATGATGCTTTCTCCGTCCCAACTGAAAGCAAGCAAAGGCAGCAATGATGCACATTGTTTGCATATGCATTGCATATACCATGGCAGGGCCTCTGATGACAAGAGTGGCAGATAGCATAATGCAGCCTCTGTCAGTGTGCACAGGTGAACAGCAAACCAGATCCACGTCAGTGCAGGAGCTATGAGCATGCACATACTCCTCGACATATGCTGAATGTGCATGATTTCACCATTGCCACCAGTGGTATGTGAGTTGCACAGCTGTATGTCATGATCATGCAAGGTTTTGCTTCTTTGCTGCACATGCCATGACTACTTCCCTGCAGTGTGCTCAGTGCTGTAGCCTTGCAGGTCAACAATGTGCAGTTACTTGTGCTAAAGCAGCCTTGCGACTTGGATATGGGTTGAGCAGGATAATGGTGAGGTGCCTCACAATCCTGCAGTAGCCGTTCTCGAAGCTGGTGGACCTCATCCAACTCAGCAAGGATCCGCTGGTGCTCTATTTTATCTACTTCGTTGACATCAGCTACACGCAGTCTGCGAGAGTCGACTCGGACGTCAACCAAGGCGCCGAGGACGAGCAGAGCTGTGACGCCGTTCAGGAACTTAGTCTTCATAAAAAGGCAAGAGCTCTGCACCTGTACGTACATATACATACCTGCGGCTGGCGCTTTCCACACCTGGCATGTATACATATACAGGTTGCAGGCCTACAAAGGTTGCTGCTCGACAAATCACACGCAATATTGTTGCTTGAGACGCGGCGTGGGCCGGCACGCCGGCTTGTATGCACGCGTGTATGCAGTACATACCTGGACAGCTACACAGCCGAGATTGCACTGCACCAAACAAAACCGGTTTTCCTCGACGTGGCAGACCAGAGCGTAACAAGTGAACACAAGAAAGTGAGCTAGAGCTGGCTTTCTGAGCCGGTTTATTTATGGTGGGAGAAGCCAGAAACGCATAGAAGCCATACTGGTCCATGTGGGGCTCATTACAGCATATCTGTTTGTCAAGTACGGATTGAATTGGTCATGTGTAATACTGATGCTGACCAATCATGCTGACGCGGCATCAATGCACAATCCATTTTTGCTGGCACAGCATAAATCTGAATAGTACATTTGTTTGTTCACACAAATTGAAGCACTCTACCAAAGACTTGTCCATTGGATGCTGAGCACATAAATCCTCAACTCAGCCACACCAAACCAGGCGCCTGCAAACTTGAACTGCCGGCAAACTTGAACTGCGGCAAATTTGAACTTAGCCGCACCAATTCAGGCAGCATCATCGACTAGACCTGCGCCTTCTGTTGTGCATGCGATTCCTGAAGCGTGGTGGATTCGTTGCTGCATATGAGACCATGCCTTGACTGCGCCTTGACGATCTGGCAGGGGAATGGCGCTGCACCCCCATGGTGAAGGGCAGGCTGCTAGGTGATGGCATTGTCTGCGCAAAGCTAGTGTTGACTGGTGCTGACCCTTCAGGCAGCTCAGGCAAGGATGGATTTGATGCTGAAGCTGCAGGTCTCTGTCTTGTCTGAGTGATCAACGGCAGCACAGGAATTTCACTGTCCTCATTGCGGAGTGCACTGTGGTGAGCATGCCCCACATTTGCTTCTGACCTCAATGCAGCTGTTGATGCCTGCTGCAGGTGCTGAGCTTTCTGTATGTCCGCCATTAGGTTGACCTGAGTGCAACGTATAGGCCTGAATTGTCTTTGCAGCATGGATCTCAGCCCAAGGCAATCATGCAATGTATGTGGATTATCAATCCAATGTTCCAGTGTAGGGATGGTAGTGGCATATAGCGATTAGATAGAAGCATATTGAAGCAAGCAGAGCTTTGAGTAGACGGGAACAGAGCAGTAACACCTGAATGTTCCAAAGAATTAGTAAGAGCGTGCAGTGCAACAACACAGAGATGGGCAAGCCAAGATGCTTTATGCTTGACATAGAGTCGACAAGCAACAAGTGACGTTACATGAAATGGGCATCACAAGCAGACAGCATACCTCTACGCTCAGGCAACTCACAGCCAAATTGCTCAGCTGCCCCTGCAAGCCTGTTCATCACTGTCCGCATATAGCCTGACATGTCAGCACTGGAGCCCGACCCTGGCAAGACCGGACTACTGAACAAATTTGGCTCTGATGCAAGGCTATCTGACCTTACATTCCTATAGTATGGCCTGTGCCGTGCTGATGTGAGCCTGTGAGCAGGCGAGCCTACGTTGGGAGGCTGTGCATCTGGCAGCTGCTGATGTTGAGGCGCTGCTGAGGCATCATGTGCAGATGATGATGAGTTATGTGTGAGGGACTCTGGAGGAGGCTCTGGTGAGTCTCCAAATGGCAAGTGGTGTCTGGGGTTGGATGTTGAAGCCTCTGGTTCAGGCAGACCTGCTGTGCCGTTGGCAACTAGAGAGTTGTTAAAATCAAATAAGTTGAAAGGGCGATTAAACTCATCAGATCTGGATGGGGACTGTGTGGGTGACAAGGCGGAGTCATCAGCATCAGACTGACCAGCTTGGCCGGCTGGTGAAGCTGATCCGTGCCTTGGAGAGCGTGTTGGGGATGTCAGAGAGTCACCTGCAACACGACGTGACTTCCGTTCAAGCAGCAAGCTGACAGAAAGTCAGCAGCATCAGCAAAGTGTTTGAAGATTGCAGATTGTCTTGAGCGATCACAGCTAAATACCAATGCAATGCTGATAAGCAAGCTTTGCATACTGAACTGTCAAGCTCCCAATGATGGAAACTACAAACTGTCTGTGACTTCTGAGAAATCAAAAAGTTGCAAAGACACAGGGCAGCGCATGAAAAGCTTGCTGGTCTTTCCTGTAGCACTTTGCCATGCATAGGGTGTCTGGATCAAACTTCAGCAGCTCACCAGGGCTTCCTGTGTAGGGACTGGGCAGGCCAGGGTTGTCCTCCAATTGAGGGTGACCTGGTGGTATCAACAATCTGTAACCTTCCGTTGGCAAAGCTCGATCATGTTCTTGCCATTCGGCTCTGTTTCCCCATAAATTTTGTGACAGCAGCATGCCTGCATCATGTCAAGGTTGTGATGAAGTTTGTACACCACATGAAAGTCAGATATGAGCTGCACAGCAGCAAACACAAGGTACCTAATGCCCAATCACCGGGTCAAAGCATACCGTCTCTGTTTTGTCTTGTCAGGGAAGCTGGCCTCAATGAGATCAGCCAGCCGCCTGCTGACACCTACAACATCAGAACAGGACTGGAAACTGCCCTGAGTGGGTTTGGTGCTATTCTGCACCTCTTGTGGCTCACCAGGAACAGACATAGAGAGTGGGACCCTGCAAAGAGGGCAGCTTGGATACGTCCTGGAGCGCGATAACCATTGTCCATAACAGTCTCTGCAGAATTCGTGACCGCAAGCGCCAACCACCGGTTCAAGCAGGAGATCCAGGCAAATAGGACAGTTGTAGTCTTCACTAGAAGCCATGGAATATAACTTGGGGCAGGTGCATGCAGCACCAAGCTGAAGCTTGTCAGTGTCACATGCTTCAGCGATACCCAGACGATCGCGAGTGCAGATCTACGGAAGCTTCAGCCTGAAGTACCAAGCCTTCTACGGCTCTAACAACTAGGATAACTACTGTAAGGACTGACCATGCATGCGCGAGTTGTTGGGGGACCGAGTCTGGATCAAGAACGAGCCGTCTCAGAGACTCAGATGGTGGTGATCTTGGCAAGCACGGAATTGCACAAGCTTTACGCAAAAAGTAAAACGCCAGCAAATGTGCTGTATGAAAGCAGAATACAACAGTTCAAGCTAAAAGCTATGGACAGCGTTGTTTCGCACTGTGGTTGTCATCAGGAGACTATTCATCAGCGGCTGTCCCAATGCAAGCCCAAGAGAGGTGTTTGGCACAAACGGCAACATACAGTCTGGCCAACTAGCTACCATAGACCAATCAGGTACGAATTACAGTCAGGTACATGCTGTAGATGCACAAATTGAATCATATACAGTGCATACATGCGACATGCGTGTTCATGCTTGAGGCTATATAATCTCGGGCTTCATGCCTTTCGCAGAGCCTTGCACAGGCTAGACATCTGCAGGAAGCTGTTCCTTTGCCTGCCCTTATCATGTGTTGGCCCTACATGTTACCCTGTGAGCCTTCACAAACTTCTGACATCCTCGTGAATGCATTCTTGAGACACCCATGCCTGCTATGGTTGCTTGTCGTTCATAGAGGAATTGGAAGTCTTGTATGCAAAGGGCTTTGAGTAGCAATGCCAGTAAACCATAGTACCACAGATTACTGGCATTGCTGCCGGTAGTGGCAGTGAACACATGTTTCAGTCAGACACGACCCGAGCTCAGCCCATTTGAAAAGGAAAGCATGTTAATTGATTGATGTGTGCTCAATGTAGCCCTGCTGAGTTCCTTAGTGGCACGCACAGCTGTTCTGCAGCCCCTCCCTTTTGGGAGGGTTGATACTGTTGGTAAGCCTTGTTGGCCTGCATGTCTTCATACTTACAGGCTGCCCAATGTAACTCTACAAGCTCATGTTGAATGTGATTTGGTCAATACTTCATTGAGGGTTTGGTAAAGCCACCTATCTGTATCATGTTGGACTGATGATGTACAATTTGCAAGCACTTTGATGATCATGAAGCTAAAATCAACAAAGGTACTGATGCTGGAGCAAACACAATACGCTGCACACACATATCAGGGCTTGCTCTGCAGGGATGACGTCTGTTTTTGCAAGCTTCTTTCTGTAGCGGGAAGTAAAAAGCTGTTGGATTACCACCATGCAATCATATTGCTATGCATCTCTCATCTGGCAGGTGCAGATATGCAGGCTCTACATACGCCCTCATAACAGCAACAGCAGTCAAGCTGCATCACTGTTGAGATCAGACTAACGCGCTCAAGTGTCTGGGCCTCTGAGTTGGTCTACAAAGTCATCTATCAGGTATGGCCATGCAGAATTACTACTGGCGTCGAATTGCTGCAGGTCTGCCTCTGTGCGGACAATCTTGGCAAAGTCCAACAGCTGGGACCAGGTATCTTTAGAGACCGCGAGCTTGTGGTTTGTCTCCAAAAACTGACACCATCTCTTGACCAAAGGCCAGCCTTGTTCTGAGAACAGCAGTTGCCACATAGCAACCGCAGTGTCAAGCTGCAGACATTTCTGACCCTTCTCACATGCGAACCCATATGCATAACTGTAGATGTCACGAAATGCCTTCTCATATGTGAGCTCGCTTCTCAGCTGTGGCAACTTATGCCTGAGACCGTCTATGGAATTACACCCAAGCTCCTCCATGCCTTCCACAAACTCATCCTTGCTAAACTCACACATGGTTGCAGCTTGAAAGTGCCAGCTTATGACCAAGGTCACAATGTCAGAGGGATCGACCTGAAGGTCTTGGCAGAAGCGCCCCACGCCTGCATAGTTACACACCTATTTCCAAAACAATGCTTGCACACCACCCAATTCAGCAGCTGCTCCGCACCGTCAGCAAGTATTGCATCTTCCTGCTTGTCCCTGTATCTCTCATACAAGCTGATGATGGCGGAGTTGTCGTTCGGTGTGCTAGCAGTAAGGCCTTGATTGAAAAACAGATTGATCGCAAGTTCCACGTTCCATTGACTGGATTGCAAGCATTCTGCGGCTTGCTCCTTGGATGCACCTGTAATACCCTGGAACTGGCTGACTTGCTGCTTTTGCGAGGTGCTAAGCTTAGTTTTGCCCATCCAAGTCAAATTGAAGTCTAAGGTGACCTTACAGCATAGCGCGTCACTCACAGACGAGACCACAGTGGCACAGCGACATGCAGGCTTTACACTGAGCTCCACACGGCCGTAGAGCAATTCACGCAACTGACATCACATTGCTGTTCTTAGAGCATGCCAACTTGGCGTGGGTGTGTGCGTCTGTGTGTGTGTGTTTGTGTGTGTGTGTGTTTTTGTGTGCGTCTGTGCGTATCTTTGTGCGTGCGTCTGTATCTACGTGCAGTGTCTGAAACGACAGGAACCTCTGCGAATGCTGATGCTGCTGCTAATCCTCCTCCTTCCCCTAGCGGCGACTTACGACTGCTTCGATGGCAAAGCCTGAAACTTCGGAAATCACTCAGACTGTTAGGAGCCTACAAAGGCTGCGGAATAGTATGATTACGTCGACGCCGAGTTAGGTCGACCCGATCGCTGGTCACGACAGCAGTAAGCGCGCAGCAGGACAGTACAGAATGGCGCGGATCTTTGGATTATCGTGTGCAACGACGTTTGTGCTCTTGGCTATGCACGGTGCGTCCGTGATTACAAGCCATATAGCTTGCTCGGCATGTCAACAACGTGCGCATAGGGAGTTGTCTCTTGAACCCATTCGATACGACTCTGTGTCAGCAACATCGTGAAAGGAATCATCCATGTCATTCGGAGGCAGTCACGCCTCAGAAGTTTTGCTGCAGGCAGAACAACCGCCGCAGCTCTCGGACCAGGGCATGCCTTGCTTTTCAAAGACCAAGCGGTTGTCCTGAGAAACTTTCGGGAAAGTTTTCGTAGACGTTCCATCAAAATGTGCCCGATCAATGCAACACGCCCTTTTATGAACTGAAGTTGTGCGCCTGCAGGGGTTTGCTACTGCTGCAATGACTTTTGAAGCCTGGCTTAGCACTTCAGATTTTTGCCTGCCTGGTGAGTTCAGTCACTGTATCATCCCCTCTGGAGATAGTTTGCACGCCTTGTCAGCAAGTTGTTCCGTTGCAGGAACAATCATGTCGTACATTACACAACCACAGAGCAGTGATCCTGAACAGCTGAGTGCTGGCGTGAAGCGTTTTGATATTTCTTACCCACACCATTTGCTTGCATGTCCTTCATCCCATGTTTCCAACATGTGGTCATACAGCAACAGCTGCTATTCTGTGTATCGCAATCGGCCAGCCGTAAACATCCTGGAGCGTGACAGTTCATGGCATCATATAGCAGTGACTGCAGCTCCCGATGGCACCATCAAAACCTACAAAGATGGTCTTCTGATGACGGAGGTAAACCTGGCCTTAGTCCCTGTGCATGCTGGCCAGTTCCACACTGCACTCTAGTGCAGTGTCAGAGTGCTCTGCAGGAGCCCGCAATGTTAAGGTTTGGCAATACATGTGCATTCGAAGCCTGGCTGTCAAGGCTTGTTGTACATATTCTAAAGCATCTGATCTTGGACTTGAGAAATACACTGGAGGAGTCTGGCATATCATGCAAATGATCTTCAGGTGATGGACAACTCTACAGAGCCTTGGCAAGCTGGGGGAGCATTGATGCTGGGAGGAAGACAGGGCTGCTATGGCGGCTGCATGGATCAAGCTTTCACTGGCTTCATGGATGAGGTACAGCAGCTCGTGCATCCTGCTCTGAAAGCTTACTTGCAGCCCAAGCTTGCACTGCTGTATGTACCAATTCTGGCCTAGGTGTCTTGGTCACTAACATGTGCCAGCTGACATCCTCTTTGTGTATGACACCCTATGCTGGCACCTGCATAATACATATCTGTATACAAAATGGTCATGCAGAGAAAAGCCTGTGCTGGCGCAGGTACGTATTTGGAATGTAGTGCGCAGTCAGCAGGAGATCATTGACCACATGCGGCGGGTGGATGGCATAGCTGGCCAACCTGGCCTGACTGCCTTGTACAGCTTTGATGACCCTAACATGTGAGAACTGAAATTGCCAAGTAGCCTAAGCATCCTTGACAGCAAGCAATGTGTACACAGCAGGGCACAACTTAATGCCCTCTGGAAGCTGGAGGACCAGAGTCTCGTTGAAATGTAATGAGACTGAACCTGACTGCTCATGGGTTGATCTGCGCACATGTTGACTTGCTGACTACCTGTGGCTATCAAGGCATTGTGATGCCACATGGCCAGACCTTGCCATTGGCAAGCATGGCTCACATTGAACGTGTATTACTGCCATGCATATGCAGGACTGAGAACATGACTGAGGAGCACATGTGGACAGCTTTAGACTCCAGCGGCAATGGGAACCACCTCCCATTAGTCACCCCACCTCAGCCAGCTCCTGTCACTATCCGCCAGGTTTTTTGAGTCCAACCCTTTGCCTTGTCTAGATCT
>JAABUP010004241.1_pt1 | contig 23772 bp, 28 predicted proteins | sample 5559201 | NCBI WGS metagenome assembly JAABUP01 (sample SAMN10711887, study PRJNA513373) | rock metagenome | isolation source: Antarctica rocks | place: Antarctica
AGGCAGGCAGGCAGGCAGGCAGGCAGGCAGGCAGGCAGGCAGGCAGGCAGACAGACAGACAGACAGACAGACAGACAGACAGACTGACAGGCAGGCTGACAGGCAGGCAGACAGACTGACAGGCAGACTGACAGGCAGGCAGGCAGGCAGGCAGGCAGGCAGGCAGGCAGGCAGGCAGGCAGGCAGGCAGGCAGGCAGGCAGTGTACCAAGACTCCCATTGGCTTCAAAGCAGCACCAAACAGCACCTCAAGTGCTGACTTTGACCTCAGCTTGATGTCGTCTGCTGCAGACCCTGTGTTGCCATAAACCTGTTTTACCTGCTCCATATCCTTCTGTATGTCATCCACAGTCTTTGCGAAGGATGTGTCATAGGTCATATGGAATCCACAATCTAGCTTCTTCAAGTTCCTGCTCAAGTCTTGGTTGGCCTCTTCTGCCTTAGTCACCAACATGCCATGCACCTGCAGCCAGCAGAAGACCAACACAATTAGCTTGAAGTCGTTACTACCTGCATGATTGTCCCCAAAGCTTCAGCCACATGACTGATGTGCCAGCTGAGCTTGCAAAGATTGTGGAAGTGATGCATGCCATGGATAAAGGCGTCTCAGCCTCTGAAATGCCATGATTTTGTTAATACAATGCAAACTGCTATGCAAGTACCTTGTGCTTGACTATAGAGGCTATAGATGGGAGGCCGGCAAACTCGTAATCCACCACCATGTCCAGTATTTTTTGGACAACTTTGGTTGTCTCCTGCACCAGCCATGCAGCTGGCCCTCTGACGCGCGGCGGCACAACTGCACACACGTGCTGACGAAGGTGAGCATATAGGCATGATTACGAGAGCTGATGGGGTAGGGCCTTAGCCTCGGCAGGTATGTAACTTATGCCGGCAACCATCAGGGTATGCCATGGACAATAGGCCAATCTTGACTAATCTACATGTAGGCATGGTTGCACTGGATGCGACGGACATCCACAGCAAAGAGAATGGATTGCTAGAGGGGCAACAGAAAATGATTGTGGCCATCTGATAACAGGCACACAGAATACATGATGCCTCGTGACAAGGTAAAATATAAAAACTTTGTAGATGTCAACAGACAGCCATTTTCGTGTATGCAAGGACTAGCTGGTCGAGCCATTAGGAATGTGCGTGCAGCTGTGTTTTGACATTTCAGTGCGTAACAAGCTATCAGCAGGATATACCCTCTTCAAACACCATGCCAACTATTTCTGGATGATCTTGGATGGTGGGTGGAACAGCTCCTGCTAGTTGCTCCATGTTGTACTTGATTTCCCTGGCAATCTCCACACTCCAAAGATACTGGGACAAGTCCCCTCCCTTGCCCTCCAACACTACCTGTATACGGCAATGTGTCAGCCCTGATAGCAGCTGTGCAGTCCAGTTGGTGGATTTGTCATGCTGAGTTGTGCAGGTGCCTGTGACCAGCCAACATGGCAGCAAGAACCAAAGCTTGGAAGTGCCTTTGGCTGACAAGCTGAGAAAGGCACTTGAGCGAGCTTACCTTCTTCTCAAACTTCCGTGCAATGTCCAGAAATTGAGGCGCAAAGACTGTTTCCTTGCGTATTGCCAAAGGCACGCCAGACACATTGGGGCTAGTCGCTGCTGAAAAATGGGCTGCAACATTGTTTAGACGTCCACCACGAAAGATGTCCATGACCTCTTCATGGCTGCTGACTGACTGAGGCAGGCGAGCAAGGGCGCTCAGTTTGCTTGCTGTTGCATCCTCAAGCTGCAACCACACATGGCTGGCATCAGAGTGTGGTCCACAACCAAACAGAGCTCAGTTGCAGTTGATGATAGCTAAGACCCAATTGGCAACAATTGACCACTGAGGCTCAAATGAAAGCTGCCTGTAGATGCTGTGGGGTAGCATTGGCACCTTATCTATGTGCGTATGTCTATGCACGTATTTACAGACATACACCGAGAGCATGCATGACGTGACCTCAGGCCTCAGGCCAGGCTCCGGCGAGCTTGCAGGCAATTTCCAATATAGTCTGTGAGGTGCTTGCATTCAACAAGGCATCTTACCTTCTCTAGTATGACAGGCACCTCCTCCACAGCGCCCTGCCACTGTAGCTCCTCAAGCAATTCGATCAAGCTTGCCTTGCCCAACTTGCAGGGTGCAGGATTCTTGTAATCACTCAGATCAAAACAAGCTTTCTCAAGCTCAGCACATTCTTCTTCTGACACATCCTTCTCTGCCTCCTTGCGCGTTCGCACCTGCACACACAGCAAGTGAGACACTCTGCATTACAGTGTCTGTGTGTTTTGCTCCATGGTGACACCATGGTGGCCACATTACAATGGTGAAGAAAATGCTAGCAGACTCACGTGTGCACATGTAAGCTGCTGAGCATAGGTCGCAACACTTCTGCAGGCCTCTTTGTGTGCTGGTTGCAAGGTGCACGCCCATGTCACACATGCATCATACCACAACATATCCGTGCTTCAATGAGTAGGACTTCATGGTCGTCTCAATGTGTCCTCGTCTTGGTCCATCACTGGGTTGGGCATCAGGTTTCGTGAGGACACCTACTGTCCTAAGCCCTTGCGGATCTGCCATTTTTGCAAAACCCAGAGCATAAGAGTGAGCAGCCGTATTCTCGCAGGCAGGCAGCAGGAAGCATATGATCACATCTGGTCCTGCAATTCATGCAACATGTTACAGCCTGCGAGCAGTGCTGCTAGCTATAGCAGCGCTGGACAGCATACACAATGCAATTGATTGCAATATCCATTGGCTTGCAGCTCGCTAGCCGTGTATACAGCTCTGGCATGTTCCAAAGTTCCAGACTTACGCATCAGTCGCATTGCCAGGAACAAGTACATGTTTGACTTGTCAACAATGCTGTACATACAGTTTACATACATTCATGACGAGTTTTGTAGTATACCGGTAATGCTTGTACAGATACCAACACTTCACGTGTGATATAACGTATGCGGGTTTGCGACACTCAGCAGTACAGAAGGTATTTGAAACCAACAAAATATTAGAGGGAGTCAATGCTGGAAGAGACGAGCCTGCGATGCCTTCTTTGACCATCTCTTCAATCTTCTTATGGGTATTTTCAGGGAAGCCCGCCAGTGCCGATCCTTGCAGTCCTGGGAAATCTGTTAAGCTGAGATTAGGCAAATGTGAGGCTCTGGCGGTCAGGTGGAGCACACTCTTCGACACTTGCTGTGGTGACCCTTCGCAAACTGCAGTGGTGGCCTGCTCGACAGCATCGGGTATATCGTCCTTGCTGGCTAACTGCTTTCGCACTGTCTGTTTATTCAGCTGGTAGCTCAACACGTATTCCTCGTCGTTACTCGTGAACATGTCAAGTCTGAGGGGACAACGCGTTTTCATATCGACACCGGTTGGAAACCTGAAACCCGTCAAGCGGTTCATCAAGGCGGTCTTGCCACTACTCTGCCCACCGATGAACACAATGCGTCTCATTGTATATGGAAAATCTTCGCCAAGCAGTTCTGCGCATGTCGCGAGTTTGTTGCGCATAATGTTTAATCGGCGTTGGTCATCTTGCGTGAATGCCATGGCGCTGCACTTGCAACTTTAAAACAGCCGGTCAGTCCGGATGGACTACTCGGTGTGAGCCAAGACTGAGGACAGAAAATTAGTTGGAACGTGCACTCTGCGTCGTTGTTGCACACGCGCCCGTGACATGCTCCTGCGAGGCTGCAAAGAGCAAGTGGCGCTTACGGTACCCAAAGGATCAGTCATCCCTGGCAGTGGACTTGGTCCATTTCCACTTTGCATGAGTCAACAGTGATGACTCAAAGTTTGTAGGAGCATGCCTCCTGGCTGTCATAATATTGTCTCCTTGCTCCTACAAACTCCGGACAGCCAGGAGGCATGCTTATGTGATCTACAGCAAATTACCGTGGCCCACATATCGCTGCACCAGCACTTCAGCCAGCTGCTGGTGACTCTTGCGAGACTTGGTCAGCGCAGCGCAAGGTCGGCTTGGTAAAGCTTTCGCGACAAGGTGTCCCCTGTCTTGTCTGCGCCGCCAGATCATACCCCAGATGTCCAGGTGTAGTCAGTATAGGTGTAAGGCTAACAAAGAGTGTAAAAACGGCAACGGTCGGGGTTGATTGCACACCCAGTCCAGATGGATGAACTTGGCAAAGGCAGAGGTGGCTTGTGTCTGCCAAAAATGCGCAGCCTGGTGCTGCGATCAGGCCTGCTTGCAAAAGCATGTCTGTTGCGAGGCAAGACTTCTTATCCTTATGCTGTGTGTGGTCAAACACCATGTGTTGCCCACCTTTCTTAAATTCGCTACTGCTGTGCCTGTTCCTCTATAGACGATAGCAGTGCACCAAAAATTTGTTACAAGCGTGTTTATTGCTACTTATCTAATAGTCCCCTTGAGCTCATTTGCAGGTCGCCTGCATTCTGTCGCGTGATATGTACAGCTGGGAATGTGTCCTGCTTGTTGGATGCGTACAACCTGTTGCAACTTACATTTTCATCGCAAATGCAGTCTGATGATGGAGAGCTGTATCCCATTCCTCTCTCTCACCAAGCAGTTCTGGGCAGCATTGGACAGCATCTTGCCCAGCCCAAACTATCCCAAGAGCAGGTAATGGGCGTTCATTCAATTCCATGTTGTTGCCGTCCAACATGATACAATCCTTTTCTCTTCACAGGTAAATGACTCTACGTGGTTGTCCACGAAAAATTGCAACGTACTGTGCACAATGCCAGCATCACTTGCGCCTTACACTGAAAAAGGTGGAATGTCACAAGCTAATGAGTTCCCCAGCTCTGGTGCGGCAGTGCTTGCTACCTCATCTCGGCTATCCACGCAGTAGTGATTGTCTATCATTCTTGTCCAATTTGAGACTTGTGCCTTCCACTGCAGACGGCCAGTTCAATCAAGACAGAATCCACTGCCCTTAGAAAGGCAGTACTGAGAAATGACACGCAGACAGCAAGGAGTTTGGTAGAGGATGAGCAAGGCGCGCATCTCATCTGTCAACCAGACTACACCGGCTACACACCTATCAGCACAGCCTTCATTCAGAACCATGTTCCTCTTGCCGAGCACTTTATCCAGAGGCTGCTTGACATAAAATACACAGAGACTGACATCCTCTATCAGTGCTTCCTGTATCGGCATGGCAATGGCAAGACAATACTACACTTTGCTGCAACCATGGTGGATGAAGCATTGGCAGACAAGTGTATCACAGTCTGTGCCAAGTTACTGGCAGATGTGCCAGACGCAGTAGAGCAGATTTTGAGGGCGCTAGACAGAAATGGCAACACTGCCTTTCACCTCGCTGCTGCACATGGCAACAAGGGCAACCTGATCAGCTTGTTTCATGCAGCAGCCAAGCTGAACGACAAGAAGCTGATCAACACATTGTTGCGCCAATGCAATTGGCAAGGCAATAACCTCCTGATGTGTGCTACATCAGGGCTTGCCCAGGGGGCTTGGCGGCCAGCTCCCAAGGGCTGCTCAGATGTTGTTGATTGGCTCTTAGCATATGTAAGTCCATTTTCTATTTATGATTCAGCTCTGCTCACTGCAAAATGGCAGAGCGTTCCTGTGTGTTGTGTCTGGACTGCCTTTGCTACTTCAGCGCTTGATGAAGCTCACAGAGTTTCGTTTCTGAGATCTCTGTGCAACTTGACTGGTGCGTGTACTGGATTTGATTTGACATAGCTTGCCAATGCCATGTGTCATCTGACATGACTGCATGTCAGTGTGTGCTTGAAGAAACCTTGTATTTGAGGGCCATGCTGCACACAAGGTGGAAATAGCGTGCATCTTCAGCCCATGCGCAGCTTGTTTGATAGCTTGATCAATTGCTGTCTGCAGGCAGAGGCTCAGGTTATCACCAACTACCTATATCATCATGGGGGAGAAGGTCTTACAGCATATCTGGTGGCTGCACGTGCTGGACGCACAGCAATGCTCGAGCATCTTGAGCACCGCTACAATGGCAACACCCACCGACGGGATGATCTGGGGCTCAACAGAGGATGGAGTGCTTTGCTGGAAGCTGCATGGCACCTGCACCTGGATACAGTCAAGTACTTGCTTGTTACTGACATCACTCTTATCATGGAGGCTGATCAATGGAATTTCATGCCCCTCAGCCGACTCATCAAAGTCAAGCAGGCATTGTATCCTGATGGTTCTTTGGAGGCGGTTAAGACTGAGCTGCAAAAAGCCGAAGCTCAAATGCCAAGCACAACTTCAGATGATGAGAGCACATACTGGCCACCTCCAAATCAAGACAAAAGTGAGTAACATGACGTTAAATGGGTACTGGTGCTGTTGCTGTTGTTGCCTTGCGCATGATGATGGCACTGCACTGCACCAGCACTGTAGCCCTGATTAAACACTATGTTGTCTTGCAGCTGCAAGAGACAAGCGAGATGAGTTCTTGATGGAGCAGGCAATGCGCACTTTCAGCATTGGTGGATCAGGTTCTCGGGTGCAGTCACAAATTCAGTCTGTAAACTGCACAATTCCTGCTTACATGTCTTGGCGTAGCTGACTTCTGCCCGCTCAGGCTGAATCATGCCGATTCTCAGGATCACATGATTTGCAATGTGTAAGGTCATTTTGTGCATCATGCTGGTTGTGCAGGCCAAAGTAAAGCTGTCAGTGGGAAAAGCAGTGTCCTGTTACCTTTGTAACAGGACAAATGTAAATGTACACAGCTTGTTGTCCTTTTACTTGTTGTCACAGTTAATGGCAGATTCTTCAGGGAGCAACTTTGCAAAGCTCAGCAAAGTGAGACAGGTTGCTGTTTGCAGGCCACTGATGCGCGCAAAGGCTCCAAGTTCCCAGCTTGGGGCAGGCCTTCACAACACCAGAAAGGCAAAGCTAATTACAGCGGCAAAAGGCCCAGGTCAAAGAACCCAAAGAACCTGTCTACGCCAACAACCAAAGCAAGAAAGCACCATGCTGACTTGCAGCTGTCTAAGGACACGCCAGGGCCATCAAGCCATCCAGTCCTGCCACCTGCTGGCACTTCTGCAGATGTCAACATGTCAGTGCTCATGAGTACACATGAGGATCACACCTTCTCATGTCTGCTGACTGCAAGTCAGCGCTGCTGCTGCTGCTGCTGCATCTGTTTTTGCTGCAATCCACCCCCTGTGTGATGAGCTTTGCCAGCGGTCACCTGCAATGCAGTTGCAGTGGCACTGATTGTCTTGCTTAAGCAGGACAGGTATTGTCGTGTAATGCCAAGACTTAAGCCCACGTATTGGTGCAAGTTCTTTGTGGCGGCTGGGCCACAGCATACATGCACTTTGTAATGTCATCATAGTCAGCTCAAAACTACATATGGTAGCTCCAACTGTGAATGCACTGTATGATGTACTTTTCTGAAAAACAAGCTAGCACTTTAGCTGCAGTTTCCTGGATGTTCCAACAGCCACCCGTGCTGTCATTAGCTCATAGCAAATAAGCCAAGTGTATTCACCAGTACCTGGTTGATCTGCAGGTGATATGGTGCTCCTGCTCCAGAAACAGTGGTCTGCCAGGCACAGTCTAGAGCTGCTTTGCCTCAGCATCTGCCTGTGACTACTGCTGTAGCCTCTGTTGGTCGAATCCGTCCCGCCAGCCGGTAGGTTGTTGCAGCAGCTTACAGCCGGTGCCCAGAAGCACATAGTCATTGCTGCTTTGACAAAAGTGTCTGGTCAATTTGATCAACAGAACGGTCTGGGCTGCATGTGTTGGGTTGTTGCAAGTTGCCTAGGTTTCTGTAGCATTGGCTTATTGCAGACGCATTGTTAATTGATGTTGACGTGTCCATCAGCCCAGCTACCAGACTTGACCATGTGGCTTGCAGGGACTTGTTGAACCAATTGGTCAGCAGGCTTGTAGGCATTTGAATGAGGCCGACCATGATGCAGCATGTCAGGTTGGGATCAGAGCCAGTCAGGCTGCAGTGGCTCAGCGACCTGCTCTGATAAGAGGTCGGAGCCCCCTGGACATGGATGGCCTCAAGGCCTTCAACGACTGGAACTGGCGAGGGCAGCATCAACAGCGGCAGCAGCAGGGTGCGGCCCAGCAGTGGATGACATCTGGCGAAGCTTCTCTTAGATCTGGCGGGAGTGGGACTTCTGCTCTTGCCAATGCTGCTTTGCATGACATGTCAGGCAGTGCGGCACAACAGCCTGAAGATGAGTACTGGGCTGAACAGTGCCTCTTGTAGTCACCAGCCTCCAGCACTTAGCCCTCCACGGCAAGCATATTTACCATGCCAGCTGCTTTTGTTTGCCTGTGTAAGCATCAGATGCTGACTATGGAAACAAGCCTTGTTTCTTGTTTCACAACAGATAAAGACCTCGAGATAAATATACCTGAAGCTTGATTGTTTCCAGGTACATGCACAGCAAGCTTTCCATTGTCATCGTGTGTGCAAGCAAAATGACTATGAGCTTGACACAGTTTGGCTTTGAGAAAGTTAATGTACACATTGTTGCTTGAGAGCACAGCGACACCATGCATTTTGTCACCCCTCTTTGTGATAGGTTGTTTGCTGCCTGACAAGCTTGGTTCAGATTGCAGATTTTGCTCAACTGGCAGCAACGAAACAGCACTATCGTGGGTGTTTCCTGTCTGCTTCTGCCCTGATTTTGCAGCATCTTGTGAACTGCTTGGAAAATTCATTGTGCTACATACATGCAAGTGCCACCATACTTTGCTAGTCAATGCCAAGTTTTGATCAGCCGTGTGGGTATGCAGGTGAGGGCAGGCAGATGCCTCCTGCTCCTGCAGCAGCCAGTGAGCCTCCGCCCACTGATGCTGACGGCATGGAAGCATACAACAGCCAGATGTCCAGCTTCTTCAGCAAGCTGTCTCTGAACGCTTGCGAGTTCTGTGGGCGCACCTTCAAGCCTGAGTCACTTGTGAAGCACCTGAAGGGCTGCAGGGGTCTTGTAAAGAAGAAATAGTGATTGCAGCAGCATGTCTCAAATGTCATACCTCAAGTGACAGAATGTGGCTTGCACTGCGGCTGATTTGCCGCTGTTGCAGGTAGTGACCTGATCATCTTCTGTATATCATTAAGTTGTAATGAAGACAGCAAACCACGTTTGTAATGAAGATGTTGAGATTGTCATGAATGCCTTCAGCAGGGTCTGAAACTTGATACCATTTGCAACAATGTCAAATGGTGCGCGCCAGCACGCAGCAAGACCGCTTTATATCACACTTGCGAGCTGCAATTCTTGTCACAATGGCATTCTTCATCATGATGTGTTTGGCCTGTTGTATGGCCACAAGCCTGTCACATGTAAGCAGCACTTCTGATAAGGAGGCATGGGCTTTGTCATCTGGTACTAGCTGGCTGCAAAGGAGGTAGCAGCAACTCGCTCAACGTAACTACATTGCATTTGCATTTTACAGAGACATAATTAATGTCATGTGATAGTAGTTTAAACTGACTGTGATTTTTAAGCTGAAGGTATGCAATGCAGCCTGCTCCATGCTATCTCTGGTGGAGCACCTTAAACCGTTCAGCAGCCTTTTCAATGACATCAGGCCGTATACCCATCTTGCTGGCCATATAAAATACCTTCCAGGCTTCTCCATCCATAGATCTATACTTGTCAAGTATGGCAATGTCTCCTGGCGGCTGCAAATGAGTTGCACTGGCAGACATTGCACCAGTGACATCCACATCTGCTGTGCTTGCACTTGCAGCATGTGCTTGCCCTTCTTGATGGGCAGCTTCATGCTTCCTGTCACCTTGTGCAGACTGCCCCGGCTGATCCTGTTGCTGCTGGTCCAAAGCTTGAGCACCGCTGCGCAGTTGTGACCTTGTCTGACGCTGCTGCAGCTGATCCTGTTGCTGCTGATGCTGCTGCTGGCACTGACCGTTGCTGCCTGGCTTTGGAACGTCCTTTGCATTGGATATCAGACTATGTCTGCCATCTAGATGGGGCATGTTTCTGTCTGCCTCTGCACATGGAACAGAACCAGGCCTGCCGGATGTGGCCGCATCTGCCGAAGATGGATCATTGGGTGGCATGGAAGATGTGGTTGGACCAGCAAAGGTGTGGAAGGCAGACTTATGCTGTGCATTCCCAATGCTGCAGGGCGGTCCAGCCAGTACTTGTCTGTCCAAGGCAATTTTCACAGTGTCCACTTTGTTTGGCTTGTCGTTTTTGGTACCAGAGCCTCTCCTATAAGCCCCAATGGCAAGCTCCTCAGCAGTGCCTGCAGAAGACACATTCACTCATTCAGTCATTTGGATATGTGTTCCTCCCTGTATGTATAAGGAAACTGAGTGGCTGTTAAGGAAACCAGTAGTCATAGCTCACACAACACACTCTGTTTGCATGCCCAGGAGCAAGCAGAAAATCTGATCCGCAACATCATCACACTATACCTGTAAAAGTTTTCAGGACACAGTAAAATCAACATTGCAACAGAGAGGCTGACATTGCCTGTTTACACTTTTTGAGTGCCAGTAGTTGGCAACAAATTCCAACAAATTATGCGCCAGATGCTGCAAGTACAATCTGGTTTTGACTGGGAGTGCAGAGACACTTGCTGCATAAGCTCATAAACACAGCAGAAACTATGTCAAGCCACTGTCACACAGTAATGCCTGAGCTGGCTGCTTGGACAACATGGTGTTCACTTGCTAAGCCGCCAGAGCTCTAATGAGTTTGCCAGGCAGCCAAAACAGCAGCATGTGTTTTGAGGGTAGCAGGAGCAACATGTCAAGCCACTCATGAGTGCTACATACACTATGAGATGATCATCCCACAAGTACAAGCAATGTAGACGTACTCCTTTTCAGCCTGAAGGGACGTTGTTGAAGCCAGAGGTGGCGGGAATCCTGGCTGACCTTTGTCACCTCACTGGCGGGAAAGGCATTCCCTCTGGTCAGACCAAGGCCTGAGTCAGTGTACACGTCCTGCATTGCAGACAAAAGGGATCAGATGGCTTTGATTTGGCATGCCAGCATGTAGCGCACCTTCGAAATCGAGCATATCACATGCGGCAAGACGGTGACATGAGGTTCAGTCTTGCACAACCACAACATCATGGCACAGAGCGAGACGCAAGACATGCAGCGCTCTGTGGGCAGAGCCTGTTTTGCAATGTCGGGCGATGCCGACAAACCCAATTATGCAGCAAAGCTTGCTAATAGTCAAGCTTTGCTGCATCTTTGTGCACATGCGGCACCTCCAAGTGCAGCTTGGCAGGTAATTGGGCAGTACAAACACTAGTCAACTCATGCTTGCAGGACTTTGTACTTCAGACAAGCATCTGTGCATGAGCTTACATAGCCTTCCACCAAAATATGTACTGTTGGCCCAGCAAGTGCCCTGGCTACTGGGGTGGGCTTGAGTCCTTGGGGGTTGTAGTGGGTGCCTTCTGCACTGTCCTCTCCTGCACTTGACCTCAAACCTCCCCCTGCATGCTGCCCCAGGCCCTGAGCCTCAGCCACAACTTCTTGTCTGACTTCCACATCAGCTTCCTGGAGACCTGCAGATGACTGATGCAGGCTGCTGGTTGTTGCAACCCTCCTGCGCTTCTTCTTGTTGTTTCCTCCTGGGGGCTCTGGCTGTGCAGAGGGTTTGCTAGCGTCAGCTGCCATGCATGAAGAGGGTTTGGGATAGTGAACAGAGACGGCAGGTGTTGTGGGCATCTGCCAGGTGGTCTGCTGGGGCTGATGCTTGGGCAATGCCGGCATCTGAAAAAGCTTCCTGCATAGGAGAAGGAACCCAATGCTGAGCTGTACTGTTTGCCCTGCTCACCAATAGCGCAAATCTGATCCCAAAATGCACAGCTGCCAGTATGCAGTGGCCGAATGCTCAAAGCCAAATGCACGAGGCCTGAGCTTTTACTGCGCAGGCTTTTGACAATCAGTATGATGCAGATACACCTTGCATCATTTTGAAACCTGTAGAGGACTACTGGAATGCGGTCAGTCCTAACAGCATGTTCAAACAGGCAGAGGGCTGGTAAGCAGTGTTTGCGAGTACATGCGCTTTCTGAGGTTGCAATTCACGGCACCTGTGCTGCTGGGATGCTGTGACTGCCAGCTGCGATGGCTTCCTTGGTCTGGCCCACACAGCAGGCAGATCACTTGTATACCCAGCATGCACCTTTCTGCCTTGCTGCCTCAGCACCGCATCTGCATACATCAAAGCAATCTCACAGTACAGCGCTGCTAGCACACTCTCGTATAACGCTAACAACAAGCAGAGGACACAAGAATTCACGATCAACGCGCAGAACGCAGGCAGGTATTACAGCACACAATAAGCAGGAGCAGGTTGTTGATGCAATGGTTGCACTGCACAATACTGACACGCACAAAATTGCATGCGCAACTGACGATCATGCATGCATGTACGCATGCAGACCCTGTTGACATCATAGCCAAAGTTAACATGCACTTATCAATGCAGAGCACGCGTTGTAGGAATGGGGACAGCACCTAGCAGATCTGTAGCAAAGTGGTAGCCCTGAGCCACGGCTGCTTGGGAGCCCTGCAGATCCCCATCAGTACACACTGCACCGTGAAGTTCTGCGCTGACAGCAGCACCAGTCCCAGCGACGCCTGTTTGCTGTGAGTGTAACAAGTCAGAGGTGTTGAGCTGGTGGGATGCGCCTTGAGCTTGGGGTGGCTCAGAGGGGCTAGCTATGGCAGGTGCTTGGGGTGACTGAGTCAGGTGGGCGGTTGGCCTTTGGGTCCCAGGGAGAGCTCGTGGTGGGGCTAGGGCAGAAAGAGCCTCATGAAGCGCAAGCGCTGTGCTGCCCCACTCGTGCTCTGCAAAACAAGACCACTGCTTGGATGAGCTTTCAGAACAGCAAAAACAAAGAAAGTTTGAATTGCGTTGTTCACCTAAAGGCAGGCTTGATGTTGAGCTGTAGTTGTGATGTGCCGCTTGTGCTGATGCTCATGGTGCTCATTTGCACATGCACAATCAGCCTGTAGACCTTGCAAAGCACTGCTCTCCAGATCAGCCATTGCTGCATGTACAGACAGCAAGGATATCCCACAGGCAGGCCAAGAAGCCAAAAGCCTGTAGCTGATGACAGTCATGAAGCTCACATCATCAAAGATGCACTTTCAACTTTCCCATCTAAGTCATGCATCTGAGTCATGCACAAGGCATTAGCTAAGCCAACAAGGTGCATGTGCATCATGTTATGCTGAAGCTGCCACCTTGGAAGTTGAACACAGAGCAAGACAGACACTTCTAACAGCACATGCACAAGGGGCAGACCAATGGGCTTTGATGCATCTGACTGATCCTGTCCTTGCTGGTCAGAGCCTGCTGGTTGAGCCATCTCTTCTGCAGCAGAGGGCAAGCCAGCAGCAGCTGCCAGTTGCTCTGCCAATTGGCTCTGCCCTTCAATGGGCCCTCTGATGGGCCTGTCCAGGTCTGCCCCCCGTGTGACTGCTCCCCCTGACTTTGATGCATGCGCTGTCCTGTTCCGTTCAGCAGTACAGGCTGCAACACAGCGTGGCAGAGATTCGTGACCTTAACTTTTGGCATACTCCTTGATACGAAGTGGCAGACTGTCTGTAAGTCAGGGTCATTGGATGTGTTTACAAGAGTTTGTATTGTGCTCAATGACTTGACAGATGAGACAGCACAGATTGTCAGATGCTGTCTTCTAGGGTGTTTTGCCTGATTGCAGGCTTGCACCTGAGAAACAAGTAGGTGTGCATGACACAAACAATGGAAACTATGTGCATGGCTCAGCAAAAAGATACACAAGCATATCTGTCAACGTTGCTGCAGTGTGCAACTGGCAGCAGCTACTTCTTTGTCATGCCAATATGCCTCTGACACTCGCCATGTGAGGCAATCCAAGCAAGTCCATTTGCCTATAAGTGATGGTGCCCAATGTGCACGTGAGGGAAAGCGTGCAAATGTCCTCAGACACATGCAAATGTCCTCAGACACATGCATTTGTCCTCAGACACATGCAAATGTCCTCGGACACATGCAAATGTCCTCGGACACATGCAAGTGCCGCTGCATATGCTGATGCCTGTGCAGCAGCTACCTTGCAGCGCCAGGCAGTCATCAATGGCTTGCTGCACCATGGCAACTGTGAAGGCAGGGCTGAGGCCGGGAGGGCCGCTGGAAAAAGCCTTCAACCTGTTGATGACCTGACGTGTGCTTGTCTGCTCTATTTGACAGGTCTGCATGCACATCTTACTTTGTAAACATTTACAGCTAAGACGTATGGCCAATGACAGACAAAGTCTGGCTGGAGCAGCTTCAGACAGCCAGATGTCACAACAGAAGACTAAAGATGTCTAAAGTCTGTGTGAGCACAATCTGCATGAATGAGCTGTGCATAAGCCAAAATAGTGCTGCGTATAAGTCCCAGCAAGCGCACAGCATGCATGCCATATAAGATTTGGCATTGTTTGAAAACTTGCTAGATCAGCCTCACCTGAAAAATGGCACTGACACGCGCCCTGAGCTCTACGTCCCATCGGGCAGCATCACATTCTACACACTGCCTGACGTACCAATAATTCTGATGGCCACACTCCACAAGCTGCCTGCATAAGGCTGTGTCATTGTCAGAACGACATCAACTAATCTGTAAAGCTTTGTTTTGACACAAAGATCTGCCTCGAAAGCAGCAATTGTTTGGTGACAAGCAGTCAACTAGGCAAAGTAGACTTGCGATCTAAGCTTTGTGCTCCTCATCATTCACCACAAGGCGTGCGTGCAGTGATGGTGTTGAGTGCATGCTGGGCATCAGCATCAAGTAGCCAGAGAAAGCTGTGCAGGCTCTGTCAACATGATAACCAAAAAAATGCATGTAGGCAATGCCTGCTGCTTCTACATGCCCGTTTTGGCACAAGAAAAAGATTACAGGCGAACGTAAGCAACAACTTAGATTGTTGTCAAGCTCGCACCCAACAGCATTCGTGTGCCTCATGATGCACCGCCAGTCTTCCTCTTTCAAAGGCTCATCAGGCACGCCTGTATCGCAGGCTGACCGTTTGACATCCTGAACGTGTATGACCTCAGACAAAACATCCCCCAGCAGCGGTCTTGGTCCAGCAGGTGCCACGGCAGCTGCTGCAGCAGCTGCCAGCTGGTCAGTGCTGGGTCCATGGTACAGAACCTTGACACCTGCATCGGTTTTCTGCCTTTTTGCTGATGCTGCCTGAGCAGAAGCAACCTCATCATCCATTTCTGACAGTTCGCCTTCATCTGAGAAGTGAGCTGTGTGTATGCTGTCTTCACTGCCTGCACTACTTTCACTGCTTTCGTTGTCTTTGCTGTTCCACTCTGCGTCTGAGGCAGTGGTTGTCGATGGTGCACCTGATGCTGAATCTGATGCAGATGCTGTTAAGATGCTTCTGCTCTGCTTATGCCTGACTTGTTTGCCCCTTGGGCCTGCTGACCTGTGCTGAGCCTTTCTGGCCTTGCTTCTGGTCTGCACAGGCAGCTCTTGCTGCACGTTGGCGCCTGCTGAACGGCGGGTGTGGAGGTGTTGCAGGCCTTTGCTAAAAGCTGCAGGCAGCGTTCTTCTGCTAGTTGTGGCAAGGCCTGACCGCTCATCAATCAGAGGCAGACGCACAAGTGGCCACAAGCTTGCCAGCTCATCAAGAAGCCTGTCTGGAGGGAATTGACTTGCATTGCATGCATCTGATGCCTGTTGGCTCAGCTGGCGTTTTGACTGTTACTGTTGTTGTTGCTATCACTGTGCAGCCACTGAACTGTTTCCAGGCTGACAAAGAAACATGACCATTACATGCTTCTATCCCAAAAACCAGGAGCACTTTGTGGCGATGTCTTTAAAGCTAATCATGCAGCAGCACTGATGGATGTTGCTCTGCTCATAGACATGCAAGGATCATAAGTGACATGTGACACAGCATGCTGCTGTTACAGTGAGTCAAAATCATAACAAGACAGGGTTGTTTGTGTGTGCAGGCAAGAAGTCAACCAACAGGCAGTTTGACACTTATGGCGCACCATATGGGCAGAATGATGTGATTGGCTGCCTGCTAGATTGGGACTCCAACACCATCTCCTTCACCAAGAATGGGGAAGATCTAGGGCCAGCGTTCCAGATTCCAGGGCAGGTGCAGGGAAAGGCCCTCTTTCCAGCCATCTGTCTCAAGAATGCTGAACTGGTGGTCAACTTTGGAGAGCAGAAGCTGCAGTATGGCCCCCCCAATGGATTTACTGGTTTGGCCAAAGCGCCGCCAGAATGGGTCTCATCAGGTGACAAAAGTCACACCAAATGCTGTTTTTGGGCATGCCAAGGTGCAGTACAGCACCAGACACTGATATAAAGGCTTGTCTGTGTGTTGTATTCTAGAGTCTATGCAGAGGATACCTTGTGATTCATGTGTGCACATGCTTTGTGTCTACCTACCATGCAGCATTTTGCACGGTTTGTCATTTGTCGTGAGCCAATCAGCAGAGTCAGCATGTCACATGCTTGACAGCTGTTTCCATGCAGGAATGGCTCACCAACCATCCCTCTCCTTTACGAACGCAGCATCTCTGCACAGCAGCAGCATCCAGCAAACATGTGATCTCTGCAAGAGGGATGCTTCTGCATCAGCTACTGCATGCTCACCATCACATCCACAGACAGCACACGATCCTTTTACACTTTGACTCGTGCCACAGCGGTGCAACGTCAGAACTCACTTGCAGGCCATGGCAACTATATTACTATTTAGTCATGATCGACCTATCGCACAAGGCATAACCCGATGGTTGCCAGCATAGATTTACACATCCTGCTGAGACTAAGGCCCTGCCCCATGAGGGGGCATCGGCTCTTGATCAGGCCATGGCAATGCAGTGTCACATCTGACTTGCTTCATGCTATGCAGGTGAGGACTTTGCATTGGCTGACTCAGACCACCGCAAGCCCACCGCAATCATACTGGAGCCGGTAAAGGACCTGGCCGAGCAGACCCACGACTTCATGAACAGCTTCAAGCAGTACCTCACGCAGCCACAGCTGCGCTGCGAGCTGCTGATTGGTGGCACCAACCCCAAGCAAGCGAGCAGGGCTCTGCAGGAGGGTGTAGACATCATCACTGGCACCCCAGGTACACACTTTGACAATGATGCAAATTATTGAGTGTAGACCTGATGAAAATTGATGAGTCTAGACTTGACGTGGCTCTTTTCTGTACTCTGGCTAAGTTCCCCCTGCAAGACAATGGACTCATCACCCACATAGCTTAAGTGAACAGTTTTGTAGTCATCTTGTTTAGTTTTTGCTGCACAGCTGTTGCAGCCTAGCATGTGCTGATGAGCAGGATCAGCCTCAAGCAAGCTAGCAGGGCCCTTGAGAAGGGTCAGTACATGGTCACACAAACCCAGCATGCCTTATATGATGAAGCTATAGCAGCTAATCAGCCTGCCCGCAGACAGGGGCATCTGTACTACTGACCTCATATGAGCCTCAGCAAGCACACATGACATTCAATCAGGGCCCCTGGAGTGCTTAATCATTGACACTTAGACTAATGGTTATAAAACCCAAAATGGGCAATGATCTCACATTTTGAAAAACACCCACCTCTAATGAGTAGAATTTCTTGTCAATTACAGTTTTCAAAACGTTCCTGGATGCAGGCAGGGTGATGGACTTCATAGAGTCTGGCAAGCTGGCAACAGATGGCGTCAAGTTCTTTGTGCTGGATGAGGCAGACAGGCTGCTGGACAAGGGCTCCCAGGACCTGGTCTTGAAGCTCTTCTCAAAGCTGCCTAAAGCTGCAACCGGCACACAGCGCCTGCAGGTCCATGCTCTGACTGTTCGGGATCATACTGCTGTGCAAAGATGCTATGCTGTTGATGTCTGCTGTTGATGTCTGCTGTGCTGAAAGCTGTCAAGGACCATCACACCAGCATCTGTACAATAGCTACAAGCATTCCCTTCAGCAGTGGGAAGGTGCTGATGATGGTAAAAAGCATTGCCTGTTTTGCCAGTTGCAGACGCTGCACAGTCTGCTGATATGTCCAAGCATAGATCACTCAGGTATGCAAGTCACATTCATGGTCACATTGCCTGCTCAGCATTCAGCATCATACAATTCAGCTGCTGTGCTCAGCTGTGGTATCCCTGAAGTTTGTGCCCTGATACAGATCTTGATCAAAATACAGCTAAATGAAGCTAAATGTTCTCAGTGCATATGGTGTAGTATGAGATCATATGCAGAGCGTGGCACAATTCCTGACTGCAGGTCCTGATGTTCTCAGCCACGCTGCATTCTGATGAAGTCAAGGATGTAGCTGCCAAGATCTGCCAGAAGCCCATTGTAGTGGATCTCAAGGTACTGTTCAATTTTGCAACTGCAGCCATGAGCAACCACGAGTCACCCCATCTTGGCAGAGATGCACAGAGCCTTGATAGCCCCTAATGTCTCCCTCATGGCTGGGTTGGCCTGCATGTGTCTACCACTTTGTTTCTGCTGATCACCTTTGTGGTTGCCATATTTGGCTTGCGCCCTGGGGTGTTGATGTGCGCCCTGGGGGTTCAATGTGCGCCCTAGGGATCCTGCAAACTCTTGTTGCTCATGATGTATGATGACCCATCATCTTTACCATCTGATAATTGCAGTTGCATGCTTCATTCATCAGCATCACATGCTGACAAAAGCTGTGGACGCCACAGGTGGTGCAACAAAACTTTGTTGGCATTGTGTAGGGCAAGGAGTATGTGCCAGATACTGTTGACCATGTGTGTGTGAAGCTGGACCCCCATGAGGACCGCTCCTGGCTGCAATCTCATCCCCCCACCCCTACAGACAAGGCCCATGCCTTCGACAAGATTGGGCCCAACATCAACACCCCAGAATGTCTTTCCGAGGCAGTGAAGCGTCTGAAGCCCCGGATGCTGCAGCGCATCATTGACACCTACAAGATGGACCAGTGCCTCATCTTTTGCAGGCAAGAGCTCTAAGCTTTTGGCTGTGATGTAGGCCTGGGCGTCACAATGCAAATGTGTGAGATCATTCACATAGTTGTGAGCTGTATGTATCAGAATCTTACACAGCGGCTGTTGATGAGGACAAGCGACCCCTGACTGTAGGCCTGATGTGCATCCTTACCCCCTCTGACTGGTGTTTTGGAAGTAGCCTGTCTGGACAGAGGCTTTTGCATGCACAACAAAGGTAAGTGCAATGACAAGGACCACTGCTCTGACATGTGTCCTTCAAACCGAACCAAAGACATGCTGCATGTCTGTCCTGGAGTCCGTGCCTGCACCGTACAGAAGCTGTTGATGGTGGCCATGCAGGACCAATTTTGACTGTGACAACCTGGAATCATTCCTGACAGGGCTAGGAGGGGGTGGCAAGTTCAGGGGCAAGATGGAAAAGGGGGTTGAGAACCCCTACTCCTGTATGGTCCTGGCAGGAGCTCGCAGCATGGATCAGCGCAGGGATGCATTACAGGTGTAACCACTTGCCTTCACTTGTCTCACAATTCTGGCCTGCAGACTTTTGTCAGGGCCAACTTATTCATTGTTCGAAAGAAGTTCCTGCCCTGTTTCAAAATGCAATTTGGCCCAGAAAGGGGTGTTAAAATGTTCTTCTTTAGTCTTATTTTGTTGCCAGACTGTACTGCACCTGCTACATCTGGGCTTGACAAGCCCTGACATGGCTATGTTAAACACAACACTGTTGGCAGTGCAAAAGCCATTGCACAAGGTGCTGCCCTGCAGACCATCTTGATCTGCGGCATTGCTATGAAGTGGTGCTACTGTGGGCTTTTGATACTGTTGGCGGTGCACCAGCCCACTATAGAACCACCTCATAGCAATGCAGCAGGTCAAGATGTTCTTCAGACCAGCACCTTGTGCAATGGTTTCAATACTACTGGCAGTGCAACAGCCCTGTACAGCACCACCTCATAGCAATGCAGCAGGTCAAGATGGTCTGCAGGGGAACACTCTGTGCAATGGTTTCACAGCATGACAAAGCGGCACAGCAGCGGCACAACGCTTTGCATCACAGCACAAAACAGCAGGGCCTCTTAGATTGTTATTATGTGTTCAGTGCCATGTGGCAGCTGGTACAGGCCTTCAAGGATGGAGACATCCGCTTCCTGATCTGCACAGATGTGGCGGCACGCGGCATTGACATTGCCGGTCTGCCCTACGTCATCAACATGACGCTGCCGGACCGCTCTGAACACTACATCCACAGAGTGGGACGTGTTGGTGAGCTGCCCTGCCTTCACACACACATCCTGACCATGTGCTATGATAGCCCTCTGTTCTTCTCAGCCACCAATGCTATCTCACTGTATGGATGCCTGGGTTGACTGAACAAGCTCAGATCCTGAGCAGCTTTCACAAGTTGCTGCTGATTGTGACCTGCAGGCATTTACTTCTGCCTAAACCCTGAATTCTAAACCCTTTGGACAGTCAGTTCTGCCTCAACTCTGATCCATTCAGACAGTCAGTTCTGCCACATCCCTAACCCTTTCAGGCAGTCAGTTCTGCCTCCATGCGTGCACCCTGGGTAGCTGCAGCAACATCACATGAAGTGACAGCCCCTGTGAGTATCAAACATGGACAGCTCCAAGCTGATGTGGTGTAAGCGTAATGCAGGGCGTGCTGGCATGCTGGGTATGGCCATCAGTCTGGTGTCCACTGTACCTGAAAGGGTGTGGTATGTCAAGGCCAAGGGGTACAAGCCCTGGCTCAACCCCAAGCCCCAGGATACTAAAGATAATGACGAGGGGGGTCATACCATATGGTACAATGAACCTGACCTGCTGCAGGTAGTCAAGCCGTTGCTGTTGATTAAAGGCTGTCACCTCATGACTGTGACTAGTCATTCAAGCTGTGTTGCATCAGTTGATTGCACCAGTGTATAGCTTGCTGTATGCATAAGGCGAGTCAAAAGCTGAAAGTGCCAAACGACTCATTGGTTGCATGTGCAAGGAGCATGTCACGTGTTAGAGGCTGAGTCAGCAGAAAGGTAGACAACTGCTGTGTGTTGCTGCTGTGTAGCTTACTGTGATTGTCGGCTGGAGTATTGTGTGTATGTGACTGAGTACACCCCTGGTGATGGTGCAGGAAGTAGAAGAACGGCTGAAGCAGGAAATACAGCCCCTATCAGCAGACCTGAGCTTGCCGGCTGGCCTGGAGAAGAAGCTGAAGGGTCAGCAGCAGGGCGAAGGGTATGGCGGCTCCAAGGAAGCCAGTGGTTACACAAAGGTAGTGTGCAATATACACACTGTATCGGCCATGTCAGACTTAAGCATGTCTCCAAAGTGCTAGATGCAGACAGAAACTGTCTGAGACCTTTATGTCCTGCCACGGCGTCCCTGTCGGACAGACAGCATCCTCCTGCCCAGAATCTGTCCCTCCTCACATGACCACAAATTTCATTGAGCCAGAGACAAAACTGAGTCGTCTAATGATGTCTCAGACCATGCACTGATTCCATCATTGCATTGCCACAACGGTCAAGCAGCATGCAAGCAACATCTACGCTGCTCATTTCAGGAAGAGTGGGCCCATTACTGTGACCTCATCCGTAATCTAGCGCACTTCCTTATCAGACTGACACTGTAACCTTCGTCTCGAAGATGCACTGATATGCAAACACACCGGACCATTCAGAGTTTGAGCTAACATGTCGCACCATTTTATGAGCAATTCCAGGCTTTGCGATTCTCTGCAATGCACCGTCATGCACCGTAATGCCTTTCAATTCACCGTGAGAGTCATATGTGTGTCTGTGATTTTCTGTGTGTGTCTGTGTCTGACTGTGTGTGTGTGTGTGTGTGTGTCTGTCTGTCTGTCTGTCTGTGTCTGCCTGAGTGTTTGTATGTGTGTCTGTCTGTGTGTCTCTCTGTCTGTGTGTCTGTACATGTGTGTGCTGGAAGGTGTGTGTGCTGAAAGATTGTGTTGGTGTGCAGGAGGCAATGCATCATCTGCAGCAGCTGCAGCCAGCAGTGGCCAGCCTAGCAGACCTAGAGATGCAGGCACAGCGCTCCTACTGGAACCTCAAGAAGCGCTGGGGGGATCCTCAGCCCACAGCTGCTTAGCTTCTTCAACCAAATGAACATGCATGTGAATGCTTACCATCTTGAAGTATAGTATTGCTAGATCTTGGCTGATATGGAGTAGATGGTGATGCAGTTGTTTTGGTGTCCAAAGATGTACATGGCAGTGCTCGTGCCTTGCAACATGTTTTGTGAACAGGTCGTTGCCTGCAGGTTGCCCTTAGTCTGCCTACAGATTGCCTAGACCTGACAGTTAGTCCGGATTATTGTATTAGTGCACACTTTCAATTGAGACCCCAGTGGAGCATCCTTTCTGTGCAGCATCAAAAGACAGCCAGCCAATAAGGGTGTAGTGTGATGGCCTTTGCAGTGAGCCCTGTGTGACGATGACATGTACAAAGCTGGCAATGCCTGGCATGATAGAGCAGTCATGTTCAAAACAGCAGTCAGAAATTTCTGCAATTTGCATGGTTGATGGGAAGTGACAAAGTGAAACCTACAGCATGGTGCCATCAGATGCATCCTCGGTAAGAAGTGCTCTGCTCATGAGCTGCCAAATGCTGGTGCACACTGGCCACTGTAAACTGCAAGACTATTTACTGATGAATTGTGAGCCATGCTGAGTAGCTCATACGTGAATACTTTCCTGTGGTTGCACGGCACTCAGTGTATGCAGTCTGCAACAGTATCACAGGTACAGCAACACAGTGGTCTGGCTTGACATCTGACCAGCATGGCTGCGGAGGTGCTGAAGCTCAACTTTGGCATGCAGCAGGACGAGGTCAAAACTCAGCTTACACTGTGTTGCAATTGGTCATGGTAGAGTGGATTGCCAGACCTGCATTTGCTTGGGTTTCCTTGATAGATTGGATCTCAGATACACGTTCCCAAGGATGCACTGATCTGCAGAGCCTGGTAAAGTGCCTGGATCATGGGGGTATTGTTTTAGCGTTAGATACAGTATACGTATGCAGTCAAACAAGGGTTGTGTTAGGCTGCGCGATGCACTGAAATGCATTGGAATGCATCTCGGAGGTTATCATTACAGTCATGTAGAGATGATGTAGTGGAAAGCTGCTGAGAAAAACAGCCGTCGTTGCTGTCGCTGGCTGCTAGTTCAAGGCTGAAAGTCCTGACGGCCGGCCACGAGCGCAAGCACAACGCATGTAGAGCTGAAGTCGGAGGTTGTATCAGTGGTTATACCTATATCAGCAGAGTAAAAAGCCCTCAGAATGTGTGTCGAGGCTCTTTGAAGAGTGCAATCAGGCACAGGCAGGTACTTGTCCACAGAACCAGGCACAAGGCAAACTGGCTCGTGACCGGCGCGCTGAAGCTGCTCTGTCTGGCTGTCTGAGTGTGCTTGAGTCCTCAGTCTGTGTGAACAAGGGGGAGAAGCCGCCTGTATCTTGATCAGCACAGAAAGGTCGCAATCCAATGGGGCGAACCCCGTAACGCCCAGGGCAGTAGTGGCATTTCCCAAAAGCATGTGGTGACATGAGCACATAAATGCATTGCAACATATGACCTTGTTTCAAGCACCTGGCTCAAATAGGACCAAGGTATCATGACTGACATCACATGTGACATTGTGTGAAATGCATAGGCTATGTATGCAGCGCAAACTGTGCAGATCAGCTCGCAACATATAACTGAACAGCTGGAACAGAGCAAGCAGAGATGTGAACAGGCATACACCACCAGCTAATTGCTGGTTGATGATGCCCCTACCTCAGGCCCAAAACAGGGCTGCAGACTGCCCTCACT
>JAABUP010004243.1_pt1 | contig 23770 bp, 22 predicted proteins | sample 5559201 | NCBI WGS metagenome assembly JAABUP01 (sample SAMN10711887, study PRJNA513373) | rock metagenome | isolation source: Antarctica rocks | place: Antarctica
TGACTGCTAAAAACAGCTCAAAAACCATGCCTGTGACTTTGTGAACCCAGCTATTGACTGCTATGACCTTCATAGCTATTGCCCGCTGAATTCACGCATTCTAGCTCACTATTGACCGCTATGACCCCCATAGCTATTGCCCGTGTGGCATGCATTAGCTATTGACCGCTGTGGACCTTTCACAGCTATTGCCCACTAATTCAGCTTCAAATGACGTTCTTATAGGCCTCATACCCTAGAAATTCAGGGTCTCTGAGTGCTCATTCTTCTTCTTATTCTGCACTCATGGTGCTTGCTCTGAGTGCTTTCTTCAGCATGCCTTCACTGCATGTTCTGTCTTTTCACAGTGACTGCATTTCACCCCCTTTTTTTCACCTTGTATAGCCAGCATGGCTACTCCTTCATTCAATTCGTCATTATTCTTCAACCTTTGCTTCTCTTCTAGTAGCATTTTTGTTGCTTTTGCTGCCGTCATGCCATCAGTTGCACTTCATATTTGTATGAGAAAGCAATATCTGACTGACAGACTCATTGACAGGCAAAGAAGGGTTCATTTATCGTTGTTCATTTGAACATTGGTCAAATCAATGCGTTCTTCAAGAATTTTCACATGTGTGAGAAAGTCAGAAAGAGACTCATTGTCATCAAATTGAAGAGTGTAGTACTCATGAATGAGACGCATGAACTGAGCGTCTTCATCAGACTGCAGAAGGTGGCTCAGTTTTGTGAGCATTTTGTACCTGTTGTTGAAGTCCTTTTCTGTCAATTTTCTCTTGATTTCAGCAGACAGTGTTGATGTCATGAGGTTTGCTGCTTTCTTTCATTTATTCATCTTTTTTGACTCTTCTTCAGCCATCACATCAACATTCTTCTGAGTGTACTTTCATAGCTTGCTTTGATGTAAGTGAACTCATATATCAACAAGCCACTTCACAAAGTTATGCTCTGTGAGTCTAGAAATTGTGAAGGTGATGACATTAGCCATTGTGCATGATAGGGCTAGAACTCACAATATTGACAACAGTGAGGTAAGAACTGTGGGTATGCATAGAACTTCTCATAGCCTAGAACGGAACAACAAACAAGCAGATTTGAGTGCGGTTCAGACGTGATCCGGGCTCATAACCTGTTGAAAGTATTGATGTTGTTGTTATTAAACCAAACACTGTGTGCGTTATCTATGTAAATGACACTAAGTAAACTAGCGTCTTGGCTCAAATTCTGACAAAATGCAAGACATATGTACATAGAACTGCATGAGGTTATGCTTCACAGCTGACTGCTAGTGCCGCTGCTTTTTGGGTATACTATCTTCAGTTTTCTCTCTTGAGCCCAATCTTCTCTTCACTGTTTGCACTGCAGTCTGTTCTGATAAACAAAACCCTAGTTTTCTCTTCATCATTTGAACTACAGTCTGGTCTGATAAACAACACTGACATGACAAACCACTTAAGTTGCTATGATCAGAAGTTTCAAATACCTCATCAAGGTTCTGCTGCTTCACAAATCACTGCATTGTCTGAGGAAATTCACTGATCTTTCAATGCTTCTGAACATCAATCTAAAAATATATAGTCATCAAATCACTTGAGTGTCTGATGTAGAACTTCACTCTCTTGCTATATCAGTGACAAAGACAACAATCATCAACTTTTTCAGAGAAGAACATCAGAGTCTCTGTATTTGTCACAAACTTCAAGCATAATTAATGAAGATTTGTCAAGAATCAGATCATAACATCATCTTTGAGATGACAGTGTATGATGCTCTGACAGTGATAGAAGTCTGAATCAAATTCAGAAGATATGATGAGCTCAAAAAAGAATGATGAGATGAGAAGAGCAGAGACAGTGTTCATGCAGTTCTGCAAACTGTGAGCTTGAAGGTGAACATTTTCTCAAAGTTCATTCATTTGATCTGTGTTGTCAAGAGCAGACTCAACATCAGATAAAGAGATGTTGAATTAAAAGTAATCTTCTTGTAATCTCTCATCTAGTTCATTGATAAATTCTCTTCATGCACTTTGATCATTCAGAGAAGACATGAATGATCTATACAATTGAGAAATGAAGTCATCCTTGAAGAGATGCTGAAAGTTTGATGCACTTGATGATTTAAGGGTTATGTCAGTCTCAGTGTTTAGCAACATCATCAGATCAGGTTTGTCAACTGATGATCATATTTGATGACACTCTCATAAGGCCAGGTTGACAGAATTGTTGTGCTTTAGACCACCATTCTGAAAGCTTTTGATTGCTGATATATAGGCTGATTTAATCAAACTACAAGGTTCTGTGTTAGCACTTAAAAGAATGTGAAGACAGATCATTGAACAACTAACACAGATGCTGCAGTAGTAGCTCTGCTTCTGTTATGAATTAGTTCTTGATTCAAACTATATAGCTCACATTGAGACTTATGCTTCTCATACAAATAGCTCATTCAGAATGTTTGAAGGTCTTAGATGCTTGTATTCTGCAATGTGTCAGATGAAGAATTCAGTTCAAGAAAGTCTCAATCTCATCACTCTCTGTGTTTCTCACACTTAACTCATTATAATTTAAGAAGATAAAGAAAGATGTATCTGAGATTGTGGTTGCAGTCACACCAACCTTCATTTCAGACACTGAGCTGAAAGTATCAAACATCCGTTGTGTCTCACAAAAGCATTTCTTAAAAATGGTTTCAAGGGTGAAGACATCATAGTAGTCATCAGAAATCCAGCATTTGAGAACTCAGTGAAGATGATTAAGCAGAGTATGACTCACCTTATGTTTCTTAACAAAGAATTGTTTTATCAGCATGTCAAACTCTTGAATGCAATGAGAAACATCTCAATAAAGAAGAAACAGACTTAACACAATAAGGCCTTCTAGTAGTGTATTAGCTGTGACAGAAGTTTGTTATGTGAGATTAAATTCTGTATCAGAGCTGATGCCTCAGATGTCATCAAAAAGGTCTTGAACTGAGCATTCACAGACCAGGTCTTGAATCAATTTCATGAACTTCAGAGAAATTATGCCTTGAGGTTCTTCTCTGTTCACAGACAGTACTCAGTATTCAGCAGTAGGCGGCTTCAATCATGTAGTCAGAGACTCTGATTGACAGAGCATGCAAGTGTGAATAGAGTAATGATACTTTAAAGCTGACAAGGCTTGCTCAAAAATCTGAACACAAGTATCACAGACAGCATGACCACACATCAGCACATGCTTTGATTTTTGCTGCAGACAGAACAAGCAGATAGTGTTGGTTCTCAGATGTGTTCAGTTCATCTTTTGAACCCTGAGGTTGTCTTGATGTAACTGTGCTGAGCTGTTGAAGTGATGGTTCATAGCTATGAACATGGCGCTCAGGTGGTTTTCAATGCACTGACACTGAAAGTTCACAAAAGATTGACAGTCATAAGACATCTGAAGGACCTGAAGACACAATGACTTGTAAAGTGTTTGAAACACAGTTACAGAGTCAAACTTTGAACACAAAGTCAAACTCTGAACACAAAGTCAGCACACAAACATTCAACTAAAGCATCAAAGAAGCAAAGAATCTGTGAGTGACTCATGATGCATGTCAGATGAATATGTGTTCATCAGAAGAGATGAGGCAATGTGTGATGTCAAAGCATTATAAGATAACTTGAACTGAGCCTCAAGCTTCAGAAAGGTCAATAGATGATTCTTTAAGTTCATTGAAAGTTTGTTCACTTCATGTGTGAAAAGTAGAAAACTGAACTGTTGTGTGATGATCTCTGTGATGTGAAGCATGACTTTCTTGTATAGGTGATGAAGATGCACAGCTGAGAATAGGGTTTGACTGCTTGAACATATGTCTCACATCTTCTTCGCTTGTTTCAGTATGTTTTCTCTCAACTCACAATGTTAAGTCAGTTGCAATAGATGATCTTTCAGTAAATAGAATAATGTTATAAAAGAAAAGAAACTCAATATAGTTTTATGACTGTGCTGTTGAAGGTTGAAGAGAAAATTCTCTGTCTCAAGTATGTTGTGTGTTGAACTGCTGCTATCAGCAGATGTGACAACAATCACTCTGAGTTGAGTAAGCCTTAAAAGATTAAATGCACTGTCAATAGCAGCTCATGCAATCAAGCACTCTGCAATGCTCTCAAGATCATTGAAATCATCTGCAAATATGCGTATCACATCTGTGAACAGAAAAAACAATCAAGCATGCACAATGTCAAATATACTATATTCTGAAGAGGGCTTTCAGCAAACTGAATAGGTTTTACTCTCATGACAGATTACTGCATCACTACTTGATGTGCTTTGTAGAAGTGGGTCACTGTCAGCAAATCAGATTGACTGATCTGAGTGAATTGTGACATTGTCAGTTCATAGGTTGACAAAATCATCACAGTGACCTTGTTTGATATTATTATATGAAAATAGCTCACACAGTGCAATATTCTTGACGTTCTGACCAACAAAGAAAATAAGAGATGAGTATTGTGCAATGAGATTGAGCATCTTCTGAATAACTTGTTTCATTTGACTGCTGTCTCAAAATTGAAGCTTCTTGATGTTGACAGTTTGCAGTCAGGCAATATGCTCACAACTAGTCATGTTGAATGTTCTTGATGAATAAAAAAGAGATTTCTATTCTGAGTGATGATGTGAGCTTTTTAAGTGAAACTGCTACATTTCTTGAATCCTCATTTCTGATTCTCACAGCATTCAAATTCAGATGAAGGAGAATTCACTTCTGTCAACATAGTGAGACTTCTCATCATCACTTTTGTTCTTTTATACTTATACAATATCTCATGTTTGTATGAAGAGGTTTTGTTGTTAAGACGATTTGAGTTGCTCATACATCATGGCCATGCTCACAGAACTGAAATATCAGATAAATGCTGAGAGAAGTTGAGCGTACTGAGGTTGCGTCAAAGTACCAATTCACATTCTTATATTTGAGAGCAACACTCAGTTGAGTAGCTGTTTTCTTGATCTCAAGAATGTTGTCAGACTACATTGAATATTTCAGCTTAAGGAATGTCTTTACTTAAAATCAGAGCATCATGTTTCAGCCTTAATTGACAGTCAAGTTTTGACTGCTGTATTAAGCAATGCAGAGCTGCAATCTGAGAAGCTTATGATCTGTGATGATTCTTCAAAGCTGAATATAAATGTTTCACTTCTTTGCTTGCACAGAAAACACTGACTGAGAGCTGTCAATGAGTTTCTTGACCTCTTTAATAAGTGATGAGTTGTTGATCTTTACCTTAATGATTCTGTCTTTCACAAATTGAGAGGTTGCTCTGTGTGAACTGACAGCTTTTGACAGATATTGACGACAACTTCAAAGCAGTCATCAGAGAGGAATATTTGAATTTCAGAAATTTTTGTGATGATAATGTCTTTCAAACCCTACATTTTCATCAACAGCATAATAACGCAACTGAAGCAGGCAAATGACTGACTAGATTGTCTGAAAGCAAACACAGAGATGTCACTCAGCTACAAAAGATGGTGAATAAGCCCTCAGAAATGACTCAACTTAGTGTAGCATTTGATCAGCTACTACCATATATTGAACTATGGTCGGCTTTGCAACTCAGCACCTTTCACTGACTGCTGACTTTAAAATGCTCAAAGGTCAGTACATAGAGGCACAAGAGATGAGATGATTGCTGATATGTGTATGAAGAAGTTAGCTCACTACTTGAATCACATTCACAAAACTTGATTTATTATTCTTGATTGCAAAGAGGATCTCTTGTCCTGCCTTGACGTCAACACTGTTCAGCTGCTTCAGATCAAATACTCATTCTTATTCTCTGAGGATCATCGTGCTGTTCTGAAAGATATGCAGAATGGTGTTCTGTTTCTCACTATTACTGATTCAACTACTCAGAACACAATATGGTGTCATCTCAACATGATTCCACACATGATTTCATCAATTTACACCTTCTTGAAGAACATCAAATACCTGAAGCCCTGTGCAAAGGTCATGAAGTGTCTTCTGTCAGCCAAATTCAAGGGTTCAATTCGTCAAGCTTTTAGACAACATCACACAGGTCAAACTCAATGTCAGATACAAGTCACAGATTACTCATACTCTACCTTGAAATCTAGCTTAGATGACTGCATCTGAAAAGCATACATTCAGATCTGACTCTTTGAGATGCGGCATTTTTCAGAGATGATTGAGATCTCACCTCACAAGAATGATGAGAAGTCAAAGCCAGTGGTGCAACAGTCAGATAATAATCTCTGACACAAAATAGCACAACTTGTCTTGAAGAGCAGTTTTGACTCAGCAGCAATTCAGCAGTATAAAAGGTGAGACTCTGATGTGAAGATGGCCTCTGAGTTCTTACGTCAATGTTGATTAACTGAGCATTATAACTTCAATGAGATCATGTTCATCACTGAGGTGAAGCAAATAGCCTCAACCCTACATGCAGTGCAAGCTTAGAACATCACACTTACAGCTTCTTTATTATCATTAAATGGTCAGGGTTACATGAGTGTTGCTGATAGATGTGAAAGACCCTTTGAGCAGTTCTTTTTGAATGATAAGAAATATCTCTTTATCAGCTATATATACAGTATCAGCTGAGATTCTCTAAGCCTTGAGCAACTAACATTGTTGCGTTAATGTCATCTAACATCTTTCAAGGTCAAGCAGAATATATTTCATGCATTCTTCAGCAATTCTCTGAAGTCAGCTTCTACACAGCAAATGTCAGAAGAAACTTCATCATTAGATCAAATGACTGACACTCAGAGTGCACTAAATTTTACAGAACCTTCATTAAATGAAGCTGTTCTTGACTTATCATGGTTCAGTGCATCAAGCACATCAACTCACAATATTTTAAATAATCAGCTTGTCTCAGAGACAATCAATGTACTACATAACGATATGCAACTTGCTCTGCCTCAGGCACATCAACAAATGATGATTGATGTACAGTCTTCTTCAGAATCAAATCAGGTTCATATGATTATACTGCTTGAGAATTTGATCAAAAAGACTAGTGCACTGTCAGTGCCAGCAGAAAGTTCAGGAATCGTGGTTGCATACTCTGCTTCAAATGCCATGAACATTGATGTGAAGACATCAGAGCCGTTGCAGATAACCAATGCACCATATGGCAATTTTCAAGAAGCAAGTCCAGAAAGAGGATTGTTGAGAGCCTTTTCAGCAGCGTCAGTGCAACCTTTAGAGACAAATGAAAGACCTTCAAAGGATTTACAACATTTGCCGACCCTTGATACACAGGTTTTGATGAAACAAAAAACTGTGAAAGATTTGATACACAATCATGCCCGCATTACAATCAGCAAGTTCAAGCCTACTCTTATGTATTAAATAGATACAAGGCAGTATCATTACTTTTATCATCAACAGATAATGTTTCAACAGATCATGATGGGTTTTCAAACAGTCAGAGTTAAGTCACACTTCTTGTATCTTGATCAGAATGAACAACTTCAATGCTGCTCAGCTGAGGATTCTTATTATGATGCAATCATCAAGTCACATTTAATACTTTTTGAAGATTGTGATTCTCACAAGAACGTTCAAAGCTGAAAACTTTCAGATCTTGATCCTCAAGTTTCTCAAAAAGTTAAAGCTATTGAACAGTATCAAGAGCTACAGTTCTCTGAGCATTGCAGATGAGGGCAGTATTTCTCACTTGACATGTATTCTTAATGTACTATATAGAGATGAACAATCATACAGAATTTACCACCTGCTACTAAGACAGTTGACCTAAGAGTAATGAATAGATTATTGCAAGAAATGTAAAGCAGTTCTCTTCAAACTTCATTTTATCAGAAGAGACTTTGTGTATGCACAACACATAATCAAACAAATAAGCTTTAAGTACAGAACAATGCAAATACAGACAAGAGAGTCAGTCTGATGAAATGTTAGTGCAAATTCTTTTCATACTTGCAACAGAAATCAGGGTCACAAACTTGCATCACACAAATATGACAACTCTTATTCAGTGTTTTCCCTTTCTTCACACCACTTTAGCACAAATCATGAGGCAAACTGTTCAATCTGATAAGAAGAGCAAGAATCACAAGACTTCAAAGAATTATGCTCAAATCAAGAACAACTGTGACAAGAAACCAGAACTGACGCACTGGCTGAGATTGAGTGCTGTGTTTTCACAATATGACACATAGTGACACAAGAGAGAATGTGATGACAGCAATGACAGGTATTTTCTGTGCATTTGCAATGTAGGGCTCAATATTCTTTCTCAGCATAGTGTCTTTGATTGAATTGTAGATCTCAATTGTGATTGTGATCATGATCACAACCACAATGATGCAGCTGAGATTGATGACTTAAGTGACAATAAGGGTTTGCAGCACTCATCTTAACACCTCATTTGACAAAGAGTATTGAGAAAAGAACACTAAGTCTTCATTAGTCTTGATGTTCTGAGATGGTGATGTTGGCTTTGTGGTTCTCATTGTGAGTACAGTTGAACATGTGTGTAGAGAGATTTTATGTATGCCAGTTGTATGTAAAGGGTTTGAAGAGATGATAACGTCTGCTGATTTCAGACTTCATGGTTATGAAGTTTTCTATACTTCTTGTGTACTCACATGCTAGAGCATAAATAGTGCTGGCAGAACTAACGTCACTAATGATTGATCAAGCGCATTATGCTAACTTGAATTTAAAAATAGACTCAACACTGAGAAATTGTGATGGTGAACCAACCTAGTCTAGTAACTACCTAAAGTTCAAAGAGAAGTCTTAAAGTCAGCAGATAAGTGCAATCTTATCTTTAGTATACAGAGATGTATCTGATGCTGTTGAATAATCATCAGAACTTCAGGCCTTATTATTCTGTTATTATTGAAATTCTACAGAGGTATCAGAAGAATGAGGGGTTTGTTAGGGCAAACAGTTCTCTAGTGAAAAAAAGGCTTTTTCTTATGCTGTTTAAAAGGTTACTAATAAGACCACAGAATACAAGGTACCTAGCTAGACACTAATGATACAAATTCACCATAAGCAATAATTCTCATGAAATCAATCTCAAACAATAATTGACAGATAGTAAACACAAGTCACACAGTCAACCTCACTAGCTTATAAAGAAGATTGAGATTCTCAACACCCTTTTATAATGACATTTCATCTATGTGTTCTGTGCTTTTTTCTTGAGTTCATCAGATACACACTGTCATGATTTAAGTTCTGCTGCAACATCTGCTCAAGCTTCATGATTTGAGTTTTCTTCACTCTGATTGTCATTTCATGATCAGATGCCTTGTTCTGAAGCTACTGTTTTAGTGCTGTCACATTAAGGTTTCTCTGATCTTTCTTTACTTGTATCTTCTTTCTTAAATTATCAATGATCTGTTTCTGAAACTCAATCTCAAGCATAAGGTCAGATAATCTGAACTGCTTCTTCACATTCTCATTCTCTGACTTGTCATCAAGCAGACTATTAAGATAGTCAATGAAGTTCTCAAACTTCTTCATTGTTTGTCAGCAGCAATCTAGAGTCCTTTCAGTGTCAGCATGACTATTGAGCTCATGTGTTAAAGATTTTTGAGTTCTGCAGTGATTCAACTGTTCTTCTTGTAGTTTGTTTTCACACTTTGTTTGAGTGACTTGAGATGCAGCATATGCGGCTTGAAGTTGGCTCATGTTGACTTGTAGATTGTTCAGAGTTAGATGCCTGTTCTGATTGACAGTGTTTAATTGATGCAGATCACGACTCAAGCAAGCAATCTGACCTTCAAGTTTCTGAGAATATTGATGACTGACATCATTGCAGCAAAAGAACTTCTTGACCCATGTGCATTTAAATTGTTAATTGTGTACTTGACTAAGGCTGCCGCACTCATTCTGGGTCAATGTTAGCTTGTTCACTTTCAGACAAGAAAAGACCACATGTCTGCACCTCTGTCTGCAATGTAGTGTTCATGATGAAAGGTTTAGAGACTGATCTTAATTTTGGGTTCTGATGATACTTTGCTACAACCTCAGAAGAAACAGAACTCATCTTTCTTATGTTGAAAAGAGAAGGGCTTGAAGCGCATACTTGACCACTAATGTCACTAATGATGAGAACCTATAATTGGTATGAAGCGTCAGTTTTTATATACAGACACTAGAACCCTCAGCTTGAGGTGATTGTGTGCTAACACTGCTCTCTTCCTTGATTGATGACTTTGATCTGAGCGCTAATCAATTCAGAGAGGTATGTGATTGACCTGAGGTTCAAAATAGAATCATGAACAAGTAAGTCTTCAGTGGCTGCTGCAGTTGCTTGAGCACACATTGCTATCAGATTCTCTTGAGCTTTTTACAAACAATTAAAATAGTCATTCACATCAACAACACCATCCTCATGAGCCAGTCAGTTGAGCTTCTCATCTATCAAGGTATGAATTTTCAAGCTCATCACAGACTGATTCTCATTGACAAGCTCTGACTTGTTATTCAGTCAGATAATAGCTAACAAAGAGTGAAGCTGCAACTCACAGTTTTGTTGCAAGTATTGACAATTTGACCCTGCTGTGAATATGGCTTGAATGCTAAATTTCCTTGACTAGATGAAATTGATTGTGACAATATATCTTTCAATTTGATACTCTTGTACTTGCATGCCACAGCATCATGAGTTCAGTGACGGCTAGCATGCACATTGCTGTTGAAAATGGGCTGCATTCTTTTTCAGGTCACTGTGAGATTATGGTGACAAAGGTAAAGAAGTAAAGTCTTCTTCTCTGATGTTCATTTCTTATGAGCTTTGAAGTCAGCAGACAAAGAAGCCTGAGCAGAACTTTGATAGTTGTTTGTTGAAAGATGCTCTCTGATTGCATTCATTTTGTCATTTGATCTTTGATTCTTTGCAAGTTGATCTTATGCACTATCAGTATATGAGTGTAGAAAATTTACTTTTATTTGAAATCAGATGAAGAATCAAGAAAATACCATGCAAGGAGAACTGATGCATCAGATTTCACCACACCCTTCACTCTCTCATACATGTATCTTGAGTGACTGACAGAAACTATCAAGAAGAACCATTGCATCAGATTTCACCACACTCTTTACTCTCTTATACATGTGTCTTGAGTGACTAACAGAAACTGTGAAAAAGAACCATTGCATCAGATTTCACCACACCCTTTGCTCTCTCACACATGCATCTTGAGTGACTGACAGAAATGAATCAAGCAAAGAGAACCATTACATTAAATTTCACCACACTCTTCATTCTTTCATACATGCATCTTGAGTGACTGACAGAAACTAATCATGCAAAGAGAACCATTGCATCAGATTTCAATACACTCTTCACTTCACTCTCATGTAAGCTTTCTGTGCCGCTTATGTGCATCTTGAGTGACTGACAGTTTAGCTTCAATCCTTGCAAGCTTAATATCAAGTGCCTGATCAACGCTCTCACAGTTGACTACCTTCAGGGAAAAGCTAAACTCTCAATCATTCAAGAATTGACACTCAAGTCTTTATGTTTTATGACTGACTTCATTAATGAATCACTCACAATGCTGAGTCATCTTTGAGTGTCAGTGTAGATAAAAAGCAGGTAAACAGCAAGAAGACAGCAGTTTATTTTATACTCTGTAGCAATCATGATCAACATCAGTGATGAAGAATGAGAGCAACTGATGAAGAAGCTTTTACATCAAGATGATCTTTCACCTGATTTCGCTCTGGGCTACAAAATTAGCGGGCTGAAACTTGATCTGAATCAGGCTGATGTGTTGCAGTTCACAACAACCAATTCAGATGAGTGAACTTGTACTTTGACCACAGAAAGCTCATCATTGACAACAAAAAGTGAATGAATGCAAGAACTCAGAAGTATGCAGTGCTGAACTTCAAAGAGGCTGACAGATGACATTCATCTGCTGATGAAGCAACTTCAAAATGAGTAAGCCTTTCTCATTGAGAGACCTTGAAGGCCATTTAGCTAAACCTTAAAGCAAGTCTTCAAACGCAGATCAAGTACATACAGTGTAAGAAATTCAGCCTATGTGACAGGGCTGATGAACAAATAGAACATTGAAATGACTGACTGCATACATTGCTCAACTGCAGTCATGAATAATTGAGATCAGCACACATTTACAGCAGCTTATGGTCAAGAACAACTCAGGTTCAGTGATTAAGTTTCTGCTTGAGTGTTTCTGATTGCAAGAAGCTAGTAAACTTTCTTCTCAGTTCACTGAAAGTGAATGGTGAGCAAGCATTTAACTAGCCGCAGGCTTGTGAGAAAGAATCACTCAAATATATCTGTAGTTGCATCTCACATGTATTAGTAGCAAAATCAAAAGTTCTGCCTTCTCTTTTCTAGAAATACAAACATGTCTGAAGCTATTTGATGTACAGATGAGATCGTTGTGCTTGTATACTTTTGATCAAGAAAGGTTTCTCATGAGGTGTGTTGTAAACTCATCAAGATTAAATGCGAAACACAACGTGATCTGGCTGACATTCACAGTAAATTGACCTCTATTCAAACTGCCTTTTCTGAGCTCTGAAATGCAAACACACAACAATGAAATATAAGGCTGATGAACCAGTGGTTGCTTGAACAAGATGCTGCAAAAATCAACTATTTGATAAGCTTTGAGCAGGATGATCAACAGCTTGTATCTGATGTGAGTTTGAGAACTGGTAACTGAATGAACTGCTTCAAGAATTAATTAATTGTAGTTACAGGCACTCACTTCAGTTCTTGACACTGTACTTGCATTATTTGTCCTTTATGTCATAGAGAATGTGAAGCAGTAAAGTGAAATTGAGGTGTTTGATGAGAGCACAATAGATTGTACATTCTTAAAGATTCAGAAGCCTTCTTCATTATATTGATTGATTGTCAGAACAGTGTTGATGAATATTCTTTATTGTTGCTGTTCTTGCTTTTGTCAGTCTAGCTTCATCAGATCATACATGCTGTGTTTAAACCTTTGACTGAGTTGATTTTAGTTCTCATTCTGAGCTGCAAAATGCTACCTCAAAGGAGTGCTTATGGTGTCTTCAGCTAGACTGACTCAATTATGTGTCTACACTTCATCATGAAAGAATGAGTTCTCTGTACAAAGGGTTTGTGACTATGTGTATGATATGTCTTTTTTGTCACCACACCTCAATTCAGTTGAGTTCTTGCAGTTCAGACTGCTTTAACTTTTAACAATAATTCTGCATTAATTCAGCCCATTCAGTGTAGGTTTACATTGCAAGTGATGTGAACTTCTATTTCTATCTCTAAATTGACTGTTTACCTATCTGATGACTGTTATCATGCAGCTGTACCTCTGTCAAGTAAATTGTCTATGGTGTACTTGATTCAATATTGTCAAGTGAATTCTGTTTCACAGCTCCTCATTTCTTTTCTTTCTTGCATCAAATTTAACATGGCTTTAAATTTCTTAAAACCTTGTTTGAGTGAGAAGAAATCTACATACATAAACTGAGCTCAGTCTCAAGTTCAAGAGTCTGCAAAAGCAACAGTCACAGAGTCTCACTTCACACTTATCTGTACAAGATATAACTTTGCAGTGATCAGAGATCATCATGAAACAGAAGAATTTCATCAAGGTCAGAACTGATTGCTCTTTGAGAACAGCTTTTTAATGCTTCTACAGCATGATTCTCAACTCAATGTCATGTTTGAGCAACAGCTTCTTCAAAACATCAACAGAAAGATTAAAGCTCTTGAGCTGAAGCTTTCTGAGTACATCACAATTGTGTAGACAACTAGCAATGATTTATACAGCTGTCAGAAGACTTATCAAGAGAGAATTGCTGCTTACAGCAATGCCTTGCATCAAGCATATCAAGATTGTCAGAAATGTTATCATGAATATCTCATCATCTATTAACAAACTCAGAGAATGATGCAAGACTTTTGCAATGTTGTCACCTTGAATCAGCAGCTGACAAATGAGCTTACTGCTCTTTGTGACAGCAATCAAAACATCAAGACTGAGAAGATAAATCAGACAGGCTCAAAGATAAAAAAACTAGCAAAAGCAGAAGTTCAAAGCAGCATTGTCAAGCTTGTGAAGTCAGAGATCAACATGACTCAAGTTGATGAGAAGATTGAGAAACCTGTTGCATTCACTTCAACTTTTGACCCACACAACAGCCTTTCAGCAAACTTTCTCACTGAAGATATAGACTTAATGCTGCAAGAGCACACTTTAAAGAAGAGATTCAGTAATGATAATGAAGGTCTGACCTCTGAGAACAAAGAGGTACAGGTCAAGAAACCTTAAAGAGTCAGGCAGTTGAAGGCTAAGGGCACAGACAATTAAAGCAAATGTTGCAAGTAAAGCAAGAAATGTATGCATCAGTTTAAGACTAGTCTTCACCCTTGTAGCTAGCCAAAATCTTGAGTCATGAGCGATGAACCTTTGCATGTTTCGCTGTCATTGCCACCACTCTGATCTAACAACAAAAGGAAGCCAGGTGCAAAAACCGCCTCAGTATGAGTTATTTGAGTGAGAAGAGTTTTGCCACTTCTCTTGAATCTGTTAAAGTTTGCAGAAAGGTGGTTGGCCCTTGAATCTTGAACAAGAAAAGAATAAGCATTGAAACTCTTTGATCAAACCCTATTGAAGGATATTAATGACAATCAGACTGTAATGCATGTAAGCTAAAGTTCTCTCAGTGACTGACTTTGCTAGCGTAATGGCTGAAATTAGTTGCAGAAGCGCATGTACAGCACTTATACTCAAAGCAAGGTGGGTAGAGTCAAAGTCTTAGCTTCAACAGGCTGACAAGAGCACAGTCAGAGTTCTTCAGCTATCAGATGACTGTTTAGCTCTGCAGCAGAAGCAGCACTACTAAGGTAGTGATACAACGTTAAATACAGAGGTGATTGAAAAGAAAGAACACCAGCCATTATGTTGTTGTCATCAGTCACCATAATGACAGCCTTTCAACTCAAAGACGTACAGTAGGGTATTTTGAACCACACCTTGATGACGCCTACAATAAAGACGACATAGTTCAAATAGACATGAATGTTTATTACTGAGATGTTTATTTGTTCATCAGACAGGCTAAGTTGATAATTATGGTTAAAGGCCCTTACCTCATTCAAACTGACTTACACATTTGTCTGCATGAGAAATGCTCAGCAATGATATGTGGCTGAATTATCAGATCTACAATGAAACAGCTTACATGAACCACTCAGACTGAATAAATGTGAAAATGTCTGTTCAGCAAATACCCTCATTACCGTCAGCCTTCATATCGGTTTGAAGAACAACAATCATACCATCAAGTCAACACCTTCACAAACCAGCCATATGGTGAACAGTCTTCAAGACCTCAGACAGTTCTGCTGACATGCATATCAGTGTACGTCTCACCATGCACGTGATTCTTAGTCAGTGATGACTTGATTATGCTGCATTTTCAAATGGATTTCAAGTCAAAATGCCGCCCTTTCAAGACAAAACACCATTTCTACAGGCCAAATCACCAGTAATGACACCCACAAGCAATTCACAGGCTGAATTACTACTCGGATCCGCTTTGTCAAATCACTGAATGAACGTTGAACCACACCTTACCGTCAACAACCTATACACACAATTTCACTAAAATATGAAGACTCTGTGAGGGCTGCATATCAATATGAAAATCAGCCACTACTACACCATCATCAAAACAGTCAACCACACCTTCCCTGTACGGCATTAAGCCTTGTTTAATGATAGGCGACTAACACATGCATTTTGACCACACTATTACCTCATCAATGTTTCACTGTCATACTGATACAAAGACACTGCACCGTCATACCACCATTGAGCCATTTCAGTCATGATGCCTCAACGCTGTACCGCAAGCACCTCATCATTGCATCATTTTTGAGCCTTAAGTGCATAAGAGAGGATGAAGACATAACAATGAGAATGTTGTTTGTCTTTTTCTTTTGTTTGTGACACTTCTTAAGCTTATACCCTTATGGCCTATTCATGAGGTGACTTCTACTAGCAATTTAAAACATCTTACAAGAAGATACCTGTAGCAATCATCTTATTTACTAATGTGTTCACAAGCTATCTATTGTCACAGTTGACAAGTTTGAAGTTTTCTTGTGAGACCTACCACTGATCATTCAGGTTCATCAACCTTTGTGTGAGACTCTTTGATATGACTTTCTATGTCAACTTTATATGATTTACAAGAACAGGTGAAGTCATAATGCATCAAAGCAGTAGATGACTCCCATAGCTCAGTGATGGCTGAAAGTGAAGTACACAATGCTGCAGACAACTTTGATTTAGCGCTCTTGAGCATGTGCTTCAGCCTCAATGACAGATCAATTCAGCTGCAAAGTGTATAGAAGAGTAAGTCCTTGAATTTCAGGTCAAGAACATGTTGCAAGCAATGTGTATATGCGTCAAGATTCTTTAAAAAGTGATTAAAGACATGTGCTAAGACAGGCAGGTGGTTAAGCAGCACACAACTCATTGTGAGAAGAGTCTCAGCAGCTGAAAAGAGAATCTCACTCAGAAAGCTGCCCACTGTGATGTAAGTAACATGAAGTACACTGAACAAAAGAACCAGTGTCTCTGCTTGTGTCATTCTTATGATGATTCCTTCTTGTAGCTTTGAGTTAATCTTGACAAACCTATGGTCAAAGTCAACCATTGTTGCATAAAGAACAAGGTTCTTCAATGTAGGTGGAAAAAGAATTCAGATCTTCTCACATCTATCAAAACATTGAGATACACCATGGTGGTCAAGGTCTTGTAAAAGGGTTCATCAGTGTTTACATACGCAGAAAATTGTAAAAGATCCTTACCATAATGTAGATTCATCATCTGCTCTGAAGAAACCACATTGACCTGAACTTGAAAGCTGTCTTCACATACATGAAGTGAACATCTTGCTTTCTCTGACAGTTTCAATACAGCACTCAATTGCTCAAGCTGAACATTGAGAAGAACTGAGAAACAAGCACCTGTCAGATCATCTCTCTAACTCTGAAACATAGCTGTTATGATGGCCTCTTCAATTCTTTTCTGCAGTTTTTTCAACTTTTTCTTCAATTTACCCTGTGGCTTCTTCAATGTATGCCTCAAGACCTTCAGCTTCTCTTCTTTTACAAATACTGCATAGTCTGATCAGCTGCAAAGAACTCTTCAAACACTGGTGTAGATCTCAAGAACTGAAGGCAGACTTGGTTGTCAACATCGCATTGGTTCAATCAAATATGGTGTTGAGCTGGTAGATTGCTGCCACAGAGCTTAAATGATGAAATTGAGTTCAAAAAAAGACACCAGACTGTTGAGGAAATCTGCAGGGCATGATGACTCACAGTTTCTGTTGACAGTGTTTTAATGCATCTTTGCCAGTAGAGCAGCAGCTGCAGACTGAGATTGATGAAGTTTAATCCTGAGAACAATGTGAGAAACAGCAATAATATAAAACTATGGTGTCAGACTTACAAGTCTTGCAGCGGACCCCCTTTCTTTTCAAGGCCCTTACATCTCTTGTGGTCATGAAGTCTTGAGAAACTCTGTTCACAATTTGAACATTTAACTTTAGACTTTGTACAGCTGATAAGATGTTCTGCCAGATGATGAGAAAAAATAAGGCGTTTGCAGTTGGAACAAGGCTGTTTGCGACGCCGTCTTGAAGGCATTGAGCCCGGCAATGGCAAGGGTGGAGGTCGGTCGCGGGATCGGTCGCGGGATCGCGGGTCGGTCGCGGGATCGCGGGTCGGTCGCGGGGTCGCGGGTCGGGTCGCGGGGTCGCGGGTTTGGTCGCGGGGTCGCGGGTTTGGTCGCGGGGTCGCGGGTTTGGTCGCGGGGTCGCGGGTTGGGTCGCAATTCGGAACGGACTTATTATTGTCCGAGCCTATATGAGCTGAGTGATGCAAGGTGCCAAGATACTATAACAATAGTCAAGGAAAAGCTGCAGTGAAAGAAGGGCTGAGAAGCAAAATTACCAGCGGCTGATATTTGCTCTGACACAATCAATAATCAGTTTTGATAGAATATTACAATCAAGCTGTACAGCATGGCATTCTAATTGAAGATTCAAAGTACTGAAAACATCAGCTGAAAAGATGAAACCCTTCACACCTCATACACTCACAAAAGTACACCCTTTACTTCAAAATTCAAGCTATGATCAAGATCAAGTTGATAACCAAGGCCACATAGAGCCTGAGGCCTGACAAGGCTTACATTGACTCATTTGTGGTTGCAGTCATCTCTTTGATTGATGAGAAAGCTCAAGAGCCTTCAAGAGTAGGTTCTTGTTTGTAAGGGTTTTACATACAGAATGTTCAGCAATTTGTTTAGAAGTAGCTCAATTCAATACTGACATGATGACTTCAATTGCTACTTTCTTCTTTACAAAGAGTTAGTTAAGCACATTTAACAGTGGTTCAAGTGACACTCACCTCTGAACTGAGGCAATTTCTCATGTTTTTTGACAAAGTCTATCTATTTAATAGGCTCACAAGTGTGTGAAAGAGAGTTACTGCAAGGTAAGGAAGAATTGAATCATTGTCACACACTAAGCCTGAAATAATAACTCTGGCCACAGCTGTGGCTGAAGTTATCATTTCAGGCTTAGTGTACATGATGCAGCCTAAGGTGCTTTACTACCTTACTACCCTAAGGTATTGTGGTGACAGTCATCTCTTTGATTGATGAGAAAGCTCAAGAGCCTTCAAGAGTAGGTTCTTGTTTGTGAGGGTCTTACATACAGAATGTTCAATCACATGCACCTTTTACAAGATACAATGAAAGAATTGTACACCTTGCACTGAGTCTGAGACTGATCAACATCTTTGAGAACTTCAGAAGCTTTAAAGAAAAAGACAGAAATTTATACAACTTGTATTGATGTAGATGTTGTGAAAACTTAAATAGATACACAAATTCTAGATAACTGTCACCTTCACACCCTCATCATTGAGATTGATTTCTTAGTACTTCAGTAGGTGTTTTTCTGACTCTGTCACTTATTGAGATAGCTTTTGCAAACTCTTTTAAAGTACTTTATATGCTCAGACAGTTTTGATATGTAATGTGATCATTGCACACTGCATTTTCTGATGATAAGTGAGCTTCTGATGAAGGTAATCATTTTCTCAGATAAGCTCTTCAATTCATTAACTCTGAGTTGATGACAGACAAGTCTTGTTGAGTTGTAGCTGATTTGAGAGCTTTTCAATCTTTGAGGTCATATTCTTTTATAATGCAATATGATGATCAAGTGCAGTAACTTCTGCAGGTCTACCTGATCATGAGTGATGTACATTTAGATTATGTAAGTTTATAACAGAGACTTTATTGAACTCAACAATAGTTATTAAATGTGGCTTTGAATATCAGTTGCCTTATAAATGCTGATAGAATTTAAGAAAAGAACTTGAGATGAGAGGTTTAAGAGTCATCTATAGCTTGTGAAATAAGAAAGAGAAGCCTGAGGTGTTATAAAATGAATATGCATCACTAATAAAATGTGATCATTCATTTGCCACATTGATATTTCTCAACAAGAAACTTGCAGTTATGACAAACCTTGACAGACATCTCACACAGATACAGACAAACAGTGTTAAACATAGCAGAGCTGAGCACAAGGATAAAGGTAGTGTAGAATTAACATCTTAAGATATATCATCAATTTCATCAAATCATTTGCAAAAGAATTCACATAAATGCTTCTCAGTTAAGACTAATAACACATTCATCAAAGCTTTCTCAATATCTGTGACCTCAGTAAAGAAGGCAAAGTCATTGAACAAATGCAGTCTCTGACAAACTTATCACAAGTTTATGATGCTGAATTAAGCAGAACCTGCAATCATAGCTTATAAGAACTTCTTGTTGATTGTAATTAAGAAGAGAAAAGCAAAAAATTATCATCAGATTGATGATATCATTTTAATCATCTTCAGCTATGTTGTCAACCTTGAAAGAACCTTTCTCAATGACAGCATCATATACACAATCTATAAGTACATGAATATCACTCTGAGAAACATTTATTTCTGTCTTAAAGAAGACCTTGAGACATGTGAGATTGTGGTAGTATGCAAAGAAATAGATGATTGTTGACTGAACATCAAGCATCACATTTTAATCTTTTTGTCATAGATTTTAAAGAGTCTACACTATCTTCATGAGAAACTGCAGCTGTATCATGAGAACTTGCACTGCAACAATGTTCTTCTATTGACAAAAGGTGAGATCAAGATTCAACAATGTCAGAGAGCTCAAAGAACACATGATACATAACTGACATAAGACATAGTAGCAAACATAAATGATAGTATGATCAACAAAAGAACTCTAAATAAGAAGATGAAACAAAAGAATTTACAAGCTCTTAATCTGATCATGATAAAGCTGATGAAGCCTGATACTAGCATACTGTCTTTGAAAACAATCACCTTAAATGAATCTGAAAAGTGGTCAGAGCAGACAGAAATCAAAGCTTTTCTAACAGTGACACAGACAGCATCATTGAGTAGTCTTAAAAGTGTACATCTGTATGTCTTTTATATTTTCTACATGAACTAACATTGCAATAGAACATATTTCTTCTCATCAAACCTGTTTCACAATGTCTTAAGCCACATATTCTGATGGCTCAGGTATCAGCCTGATCACCTTGAGAGATTTTTATGTAGAAACCTTTGAATAATTTGATTGAAAAACTAAAGAGAACAGTGAGAGGAATTCAGTGAACACATGAAAGCTTTATGTACTCTATACTCTGAACAAGTTAATTATGAAACCTTCATGATTGATTCTCTTCAACTCAATGCTCATCAGTCAAATCACGGCGTAGCTCAGAAGGACTTGACAAGGAGCGAAGATGCTCAACCACCACAGTGTGTGCCTTATGTTCTGCCCGTTCAATAGCAAGTCTTTCTCTTGAATCTTCACAGAAAGCCAGCAGCCACATGGAAAAGAGCGTGGTGCCTCCACTGCTATGGGTTCTGCCAACGTTGCGCGATATAAGAGCCCTAATAAAACATTAATAGAGTCTTCCCTTTGACTTCATAGATAGATCTACTCCGTAGGTAACCTTTCAATCTTTCATTGAAAAGCTTGTATGGGTCTATTTTCTAATTGGATGACGCAGGCGAAGAGCCAGCGCACACAGGGCACAGGCCTGGCTTTGTCTCTCCCTGCTGTTGCGCTCGTCCACGTTGCGGGGCAGGACAGCATTGTCCTCCTGCTCTGGCAGCCGCACACCAAGTGATCTCAACCGCTCGATCGCAGCCACAGCCCTCGAATCGGAAGAATTGGTCGTCGCACATTTTTGCCTGTTGCCTAACGCGAACTACCTTACTTCGTACACTGGGCTGATAATAAAAAAGGGGCTCCTTGAACTTCGTTGGCAGGTGGAAATAATGTTATGATGGAATGGCAAGAGGAGATCTCGCATCAACCTTCACCGCTTCGGCGGCGGCCGAATGTGTACCCGAAAGTACCTGCATTTGTCTTCCAGTCACCTCGCTCCCCGAACCGGCCATTACATTCTACTCTATTCCGTATATCACGTTTCAGTGCAGAGATGGAACTCAACTCTCAGCAGCCAAATTTCTACAAAGGCAATGCCTCCCGCTTTTGCTTCCGATTCCAAGTCGAGCAGATTCCTGGGGAGCCTTGTGCACGGCCGCTGACTCTTGTAAATGCTTTCATGGAGCGTTTCCACCAACGAAAGTTTAGCTGGGAAGATGACTACATCTATACGCCGTCGAATATAGACCACGACAAAGGCAAAGCATACCTGATACTGGACGTTAACAAACAATGTGTTCCAAAACCCGCAACGGAAGATGTGAGGATCTGCTGCTATAGAGTGGCAGTTATTAATAACATAATGTAGGTAAGATTCAGTTCTTCAAGTAGGTACAACGGTGCGCTAACACCTACCTGAGTGAAGAGGTTTTAGCGAAACCCGCTTTGCAGGGATTCGACACTATTCAAACATGTTCCCGTGGGGGGGACGAGACTCTTCCCCCGGCAATGATCATGCGACCCACAACCTCCTTTCAGACCGTCTACAACCAAAGAATCATAAACGTCTGTACCACTGGAAACTTCCTTCCCTCCCTCACCTCACAAGCCGCAAATCTAACGAAGGGTCACAGGTTCGTCAAGCCACCCTGGCCGAGCGCCTCTCCCCCTCTCTCTGTCGCTCTCCCTCCGCTCCCTTACTCCCCCATTACCAACCTCCATCCCCTCCACCACAACTAGTCCACACCCCGGGGACCACAACACCCAGCTACCCACGCCTCCAATGTGCGCCCACCTATCGTCCTCCATGCCCGCGGTCCGGACGCCGTAAGGCACAGTACCGTACCGACAGTCCGGCATAGCGTTGCGGAATTGGGATAACTTGGAGGAGAAGAAGTAGATTGAGATGCAGGGGGGCGTAAGCATGGGCATGGGATGAAATGGGGGGAGGCAAGCTGAATGCTTAGGTATAGGTAACATCAATGGTAGTAGGAGATGACGAGAAGACACAGATACAGAAAGGAAGTCCTTTTGCTACACACATAATACAGCCTTTCTTCTGTTGTTCCATCGTAGTAGATACTGTCTTGAACGGAAAACTGATAGTACCAAAGAGCTTAACCCAACGAAGACGTGAAGCACTGTGCCTCTATACGGTGTCATTGCCCAAAAAACTCAAACACTGGCCTCTCAATCCCCGCACATTGCTTCTTCAAATTGCCCTGGAACAACGTCGAGGCTTCAAGCGCTTGCACCCTCAAGTGGGCAGTTTTTGAATCGAGCGAAGTAGTCTGATAATGGGTGGGCACGCCCTGTCGGACGGCCACCCATAGTCTGGCGATGGAAGAGACCAATGTTTGACCATCTTATCGCGGAGTTCTGCGAACACATATAGCTGGGCGCTGATCAGCGTCACATCATCAGCCGGATAGACCTGGCAGGAAAACATACCCGAGACACTCTAAACGAGCGAGTTTATCTTGACACCAGGATATATGGCTTTCTTCATGCGGGAGAACTGAGCAGGCAACGAGTAAACTTGTCTGTAAAGGCAAAAGCGCCTCCGCTGGAACCTGCGGCGACAATTCGAGGGCTTCGAGTATTTCATGCTGCTCCCGCGCCATCTTAAGGCAACGTGGGTGGTTCGGAGTCGGGGTGATTGACATCTCCACCGCCAGAAGATTCAGTATGAGATAACGGAGCGAAATGGACCAGCATTGCGGAGGACCCGGACCATTAGGCGGATGGTAGGACTTAATTCGAAGATAACAGCAACGAATTTTACCACCTATCCACTGTCTCTGCTCTATGAATTTCGCAAGGGATACTTCTCCTTTGCGTACTTTCTGCGTTGTTAGGCCGTATAATCGGGCCTTGCCAAAGAGGCCCTCAACCTGCAAATCAATGTTGTCGGGATCTGCCCCTAAGCAGCTCATATAATATTGGTCGTACACGTTGAACCATTCCATTCCAATCCACGTGTGAGCGCCGAGGGTAACGCAAGTAAAAAAATCAACTCGCAGATACCATAATGATATCTTCCGCCCCATCTCGGATTGCATGATGATCTCGGGCGTGTACAGCTCATTGATCATTTGATAGGCGGTCTTTTGAAGATTCACAAGGCCGTTCCAGTCTCTGAAGTATTCCTGCTGACTATTAGCATTCAAGTTCGAATATCCAGTAGTGGCTATATTCTGCTCACGTCCAGAGTACCCAGCTGTAAAATAGTGAGGATCATTGCATCCGTATACGGTTGG
>JAABUP010004246.1_pt1 | contig 23737 bp, 21 predicted proteins | sample 5559201 | NCBI WGS metagenome assembly JAABUP01 (sample SAMN10711887, study PRJNA513373) | rock metagenome | isolation source: Antarctica rocks | place: Antarctica
TGCTGGGTGAGCCTGGTCCCGTCTGCCAGTCGGATGTCCTCGCGATCAAGGTCGACATCGGGCCCGATGGGGGTGTCGGTGGTGATGGCTGGAGGTGCGTGTCTAGGCATGGGGGTCCCTTCCTCGAAGGCGGGTCGGCATGACATGGATGACCAGCAGTACTGCGGGGCTCTGCTCGTCACCTTCAAGCTCGACGGCGACGATCTCTAGTTCGCGGCCACGTTCGTCGCGGCCGACGTAGCGCCAGGCGGGGTTGCCTTGGGTGGTGGTCGTCGCGGTCGGCGCCGTGACGGACATCACCCGGCGAGCGGAGGCCTTGCCCACGCGGTGCTTACGCGCGGCCTGCGTGAACCGGATCTCCACTCCCTAGATACTGTGAGACAGAAATGGTTCTGTCAAACACAAGGGGCATGGCTCGGCCGCGGAGCTGGGTTGACTCGACAGGAGGGGAACGGCAGCGCGAGGCCACCGAGGGAGGGCTGACGGGGGTCCGGGACCGATTGGAGGCCAGCCGCGCGGGTGTCATTCAACCTGGCGAGCGATTGATCGCCACCGGACTCAGTCGCCAGATTCACTGAGAACGGACACCGGTAGTCGCATCGAATGCAACTTCCTGGGACTGCGGGTTGACATAAGATCTATTATCGGCGGTCGCGTTTGGGCTGGTCAGGGGAGTGTTGGACTCCTGATGCTCTGACAAGCTGCGCTGAACGAGAGCCGCGCTCACCTCGGTCACAGCCCAGTGACGAGGTCGGTGTAGACCAAGGAATCGTGGCTGGACGGTACGGACATCTGACCGACAACTGGCAGCTAGGCGGGATGGAGTGACGGATGGTGATCTTGTCGGGGTTGATGAGGACGTGTTTGACGAGCAGGCGCAGGACCCGCTGGCGTTCGGACCCGGGATGACAGCGACCGCGCTGAGCTGCGATGCCGGCTCGAGCCGGACCACCTCCACCCGTCCATGGGAACCGGTGTAGGCGATGGTGAAGCCGACGAGAGGCAGGCCGCGACGTTGTCGGGATGGCCCTCCACCCGGGCCGCGATGGGCAGCGCCGCGGCCGCCACGTCGCGACTGACCTGCACGGACTCGTCACCAGCCAGCGCCAGCGCGGCCGTGGCAACCGCGCAGAGGGCAGCCGCGGACGAACCCAGGCCTCGCGACATCGGCACCCGCGGGACGAACCGCCGCGAGCTCGGCTGGCGTCCAGCCCACCTCGGCGAAGGTCGCCCGCATCGCCCGCAGCACCAGGTTGTCCTCACCGGTCGACACACCGGCGTAGCTGGCGATGGACCACTGGCCGGGGCGCACGCCCTCCCCGCGACGCGTACCAGCAGCTCGTTGCGCAGGTCGACCGCGAGGCCGAGGGCGTCGACCCCGGCCCCCAGGTGGGCGCTCGTCGCCGGCACCGACACCCGCACCCCGGGCGGGCGGGCAGCGGGCATCAGGCCAGGCCGAGCGCCGTGGCCACCTCGAGCGCCTCGGCAGCGATGCGCCGCGGGCGGGCGGCACCGCTGATCGCCCAGTCGGGGTCCTTGAGCCCGTGCCCGGTCACCGTGCAGACCACGGTCTCGCCGGCCGACACCAGCCCTTCGTCGGCCGCGGCGAGCAGACCAGCGACGCTGGCTGCGCTCGAGGGCTCGACGAACACCCCTTCACGGGTGGCCAGCAGCTTGTACGCCGACAGGATCTGCCGGTCGCTGACCGCGCGGATGGCGCCACCGGACTCGTCACGCGCCGCGATCGCCTGCTGCCACGACACCGGGTTGCCGATGCGGATGGCGGTGGCGACCGTCGACGGCCGGGCGACGGGCTCGCCCGACACCAGCGGTGCGGCACCTGCTGCCTGGAAGCCGAGCATCCGCGGCCGGTCGCCGCCGCGCTCGGTGTAGCCGCGCCAGTAGGCGGTGATGTTGCCCGCGTTGCCCACGGGCAGGCAGTGCGCGTCAGGCGCCTTGCCAAGGAAGTCCAGCACCTCGAACGCGGCCGTCTTCTGCCCCTCGATCCGGTCCGGGTTGACGCTGTTGACCAGCGTCACCGGGTACTCGTTGGACAGGTCGCGCGCGAGGGTCAGGCAGTCGTCGAAGTTGCCCTCGACCTCCAGCAGCTGCGCGCCGTGCACCAGCGCCTGCGCGAGCTTGCCCATCGCAATCTTGCCGACCGGGACGAGCACCGCGCAGGTCATGCCGGCGCGGGCCGCGTAGGCCGCGGCCGACGCCGACGTGTTGCCGGTGCTGGCGCAGATGACGGCGAGGCTGCCCGCCTGGACCGCCTTGCTGATCGCCATCGTCATGCCCCGGTCCTTGAACGACCCGGTCGGGTTGGCTCCCTCGACCTTCAGGTGCACCGTCATCCCGAGCCGTTCGGACAGGTGCTCGGCCACGACCAGAGGCGTGCCGCCTTCGCGCAGCGTGACAACCAGGGTGTCGTCGTCGACGGGCAAGCTGTCGCGGTACTCCTCGATGATGCCGCGCCACCCCGGGCGCGGCAGGCCGTGCACCGCCGACCCCGGCCCCGTGCCGGATGCGGCAGCCGCCTCGCGGCCCGGCCCCGCTTGCTGCGCTGACTCCTGCCCCGGCTGCGGTCCCCGAGCCGGCGGCGCTGCCTGTGCCGGTCTCACATGAGTCGTCGTCATGCCTCCCCCCCCACGCGCATTACGCTCGCGACGGCCCGCACGGCGTCAAGCTCGGCCAGGTCGTCCACCGTTGCGCTCAGAGCAGCATCCTCAGCCGTGTGCGTGACGAGCACCAGGGAGGCGTCGTCGCCGTGTCCCTCCTGCCGCACGCTACGGATGCTGACGTCGTGCCGGGCGAACGCCGCCGCCTGGCTCCCCAGGACGGTCTGCTCCTGCAGACCGCAGCCCTGGTCCTGCTGCACACCGACGCCGACGCCGACGCTGAGTACTGCTAACGACGGGCAATACCCGGCCTGCCCGACCCGGCAGCCCGCCTCCACACCTGGGCCAGCTTGAGCCTGGACAGACCCGAACGGCTTCGGCGCATCGAGCGCGCAAGTAGGGCTTTGAATTAAGCGAACGTGCGCTCGGCTGGCGACGCGCGACTTTGCGACCCGGCCGGGGTGTACCGGCCGGCCCTCGCGCACCGGCTCGCCCGGGACAGGAGCCGTCGCCACCGGCTACGGCGGCTCGCCTGCGATGGGGTGCTGCGGGAGTTCGTCCAGCAGCGCCTGGACGTGCGGTGGAGCCCGGAGCAGATCGCGGCCACCCTGCGCCTCGAGTGGCCCGACGACCCACGCCGTCAGCTGTCAAAGGAAAGCCTGTGCCAGGCGCTGTACACCCGCGACACGGTCCTGGCCGGCAGCCTGCGCACCGGCCGTCACCAGCGACGCCCGCAGCAGCGGGGGACAGCCGGCGCCCCCGCGGGCTGCCGCAGCCGATGCGCTCGATCGAGGAGCGGCCGACCCATGTCGCGGACCGGGTCGAGGCCGGCCATTTCGAGGGCGACCTCATCATGGGCGCGTCGAACCGAACCGCGATCGCCACCCTGGTGGAACGCAGCAGCCGAAACGTCACCCTCGTTCGCGTCGGCGCGAACCGCACTGCGGCCGGGTTGTGCGCGTCCCTCGTCGACGTGTTCACCGCGATGCCGCCGGGGCTGGCCCGGTCGCTGACCTGGGACCAGGGCAAGGAGATGGCCTGTCACCTCGAGCTGAGCAGCGCGACGGGGATGCCGGTGTACTTCTGCCGACGGTCCAGCCCGTGGCAGCGCGGCAGCAACGAGAACATGAACGGGCTGCTGCGTCAGTACTTCCCGAAAGGAAGCGACCTGTCCGTGCACGGCGACGAGCACCTCGCGCTCGTCGCCGCCGAGCTCAACGCCAGACCACGTAAGACCCTCGGCTGGCGGACACCGGCCGACGTCCTGGCCACCCTGCAGGACCGACCGGGGACACCCACTGGCAGCACACCCCCGACGCTCCCGGCGGCATTCGAGCCCATCCCCCCGTGCACGTGCGACAGTGACTGAACACCGTCCCTGTTGCGACGTTGACTGGAATCCGCCCTGACACAGCCAGGGGGGACCCGGTCCTCCGCTCGGTCTCACCCTGCGCCGGCCGACGAAGACGGCGAGTAGGTCACCACCTCCTGGGTGGCCCGAATCAGCGCACGAAGGTCGGGGAGCCCGCCGGTGACCGCGTCACTGGCTCGCGCCTGCACGAGCGCATTACCCAGCGCGGCCGCCTCGACCGGCCCGGCGACCACGGGCAGCCCGCAGGCGTCCGCGGTCAGCTGGCACAGCAGGGTGTTGCGCGCTCCCCCACCGACCAGGTGCACGACCTCGACGGATCGGCCCGACAGCTCCGCCGCCGTCCGGACGGCCCGCCGGTAGGCCAGCGCCAGGCTGTCGAGGATGCAGCGCACCGTCTCGGCCTGGTTCTGCGGCGGGGTCTGGCCGGTCTCGCTGCACGCCTGCGCGATGCGGGCCGGCATGTCCCCCGGTGGCAGGAAACGGGCGTCGTCGGGGTCGATGATCGCGGTGAACGCCGGCACCTGGGCGGCCGCGTGCAGCAGCTCGGCGAGGTCAGCCGGCAGTCCCGCAGCCGACCAGGTGCGCAGCGATTCCTGGAGCAACCACAGGCCCATGACGTTGCGCAGGTAACGGACCGTGCCGTCCACGCCCAGCTCGTTGGTGAAGCCCCCGTTCCGGCCGGCCTCGGTGAGGACCGGCCCGTCCAGCTCGACCCCGACCAGCGACCAGGTTCCGCAGGAGATGTAGGCGAACCGGTCGCCGACGGCCGGCACGCCGACCACCGCCGACGCGGTGTCGTGTGATCCGACCGCCGTCACCGGCACCGGGCTGCCCAGCCCGGTCTCGGCCAGCACGTCGGCGGTCAGCTCCCCGATCCGGTCCCCCGGCAGCCGCAGCGGCGGAAAGAGCTCACGCGGCAGCCCGAGCACCTTCAGCAGTGACGTGGACCATTCCCGCGAGGTCGCGTCGAGCAGCCCGGTGGTCGAGGCATTAGTGATCTCCGCGCCCACCTCCCCGGTCAGCCAGTGTGCGAGCAGGTCGGGGATGAGGAGGAGGGTGCGAGCCGCGCCCAGCTGGGCGGTATCGCGCGATGCCGCGAGCTGGAACACCGTGTTGAACGGCAGGTGCTGCAGCCCGTTCACGCGATAGAGCTCGGCGGCGGACACCTCGGCGTGCACCGCGACGACGGCCGTCTCGTGCCGGACGTCCCGGTAGTGCACGGGATTGCCGAGCAGGGCGCCGTCGGCGTCCAGGAGGCCGTAGTCGACCGCCCAGCTGTCGATGCCGACGCCGTCCAGCCGTCCAGCCTCCCGGGCACACGCCCGGAGACCGTCGAGGATCCCGGCGTAGAGCGAGAGCACGTCCCAGTGCAGCCGCCCGCCGGTCCGCACCGGCCGGTTGGCGAACCGGTTGACCTCGTGCAGCTCGAGCCGGTCCGGGCCGACCCGCGCCGCCATCACCCGGCCGCTGGACGCGCCCAGGTCGACGGCCGCGAAGGTCTGCATCAGCGGAGGAAGGCTGCGGCGACGCCGGAGTCGACGGGCACGTGCAGACCGGTGGTCCGGGTGAGGTCCCCACCGGTCAGCGCGAAGACGGCGTCCGCGACGTGCTCGGGCAGCACCTCGCGCTTGAGCAGGGTGCGCTGGGCGTAGAACTCGCCGAGCTCTTCCTCCTTCACGCCGTAGACGGCGGCCCGGCTCGCACCCCAGCCGCCGGCGAAGATGCCCGACCCGCGGACGACGCCGTCCGGGTTGATGCCGTTGACCCGGATCTGGTGCGGCCCGAGCTCGGCCGCGAGCAGCCGCACCTGGTGGGCCTGGTCGGCCTTCGTCGCACCGTAGGCGATGTTGTTCGGACCGGCGAACAGCGAGTTCTTCGAGGAGATGTAGACGAGGTCGCCGCCGATCCCCTGCTCGATCATGATCCGGGCGGCCTCGCGGGAGACGAGGAAGCTGCCCTTGGCCATCACGTCGTGCTGCAGGTTCCAGTCCTGCTCAGTGGTCTCGAGTAGCGGCTTGGAGATGGACAGGCCGGCGTTGTTGACGACCAAGTCGACGCCGCCGAACGCGAGGACGGCGGCCCGGAAAGCCTCGGCCACGGCCTCGCCGTCACTGACGTCGGCGGCCACGCCGAGCGCGACGTCGCTGTTCCCGTTCTCGGCGGCGGCGTCCTGCGCCTTCTGCAGGTCCAGGTCGGCCACGACGACGCAGGCGCCCTCGGCGGCAAGCCGGACCGCGATGGCCTTACCGATCCCGCTGGCTGCCCCGGTGACCAGTGCGACGCGGGTGGCCAGCGGCTTGGGCTTGGGCATCCGGGCGAGCTTGGCCTCCTCGAGGGCCCAGTACTCGATGCGGAACTTCTCGGATTCATCGATCGGGGCGTATGTGGAGACCGCCTCGGCGCCGCGCATCACGTTGATCGCGTTGATGTAGAACTCACCGGCCACGCGCGCGGTCTGCTTGTTCGCCCCGAAGCTGAACATGCCGACTCCGGGCACCAGCACGATTGCCGGGTCCGCGCCCCGCATCGCCGGGCTGTCCGCGGTCGCGTGGCGGGAGTAGTAGGCGGCGTACTCCGCGCGGTACTCCGCGTGGAGCTCCTTCAGCCGCGCGGTGACGTCCTCGACCGACGCCGCAGCCGGCAGGTTGACGACCATGGGCCGCACCTTGGTGCGCAGGAAGTGGTCGGGGCAGGAGGTGCCCAGAGCGGCCAGCCGGGGGTGCTCCGCGGCGCCCAGGAAGTCCAGGACGACGTCCGCATCGGTGAAGTGGCCCACCTGCGGCTTGTCCGTCGACGCCAGTCCACGGATCACCGGCGCCAGGGCGGCGGCCTTGATCCGGCGTCCCGCCGCCGACAGCACCTCGTATCCGGGCAGCGCCGGGCCGAACGGGTCGGCCTTTCCGCGTTCGGCGAGGAATCGCTCCGCCGCTGCGATGATCTCCAGCGAGTTGGCCTCGCACTGCTCACTGGTATCGCCCCACGCCGTCACACCGTGACCGCCCAGGATGCAGCCGATAGCCTGCGGGTTCTTCTCCGCGATGGCCGCGATGTCGAGGCCCAGCTGGAAGCCTGGACGACGCCACGGCAACCAGACGACGCGGTCGCCGAAGCACTCGCGGGTGAGCTGCTCGCCGTCCGCGGCCGTGGCCAGCGCGATGCCGGAGTCGGGGTGCAGGTGGTCGACGTGGGGAGCGAGAACGAGGCCGTGCATCGCGGTGTCGATCGACGGCGCCGTTCCCCCGCGGCCATGCAGGCAGAAGTCGAACGCGGCGACCATCTCGTCCTCGCGGTCGACGCCGGGGTACACGTCGACCAGCGAGCGCAGCCGGTCCAGGCGCAGGACCGCGAGCCCGGTCTCCTTCAGGGTGCCCAGGTCACCGCCGGAACCCTTGACCCAGAGCAGCTCCACCGGTGTGCCCGTGACCGGGTCGGTCTCGGTGCCCTTGGCGGAGGTGTTGCCGCCGGCGTAGTTGGTGTTGCGCGGGTCCGCGCCGAGCCGGTTGCTGCGGCTGATCAGGTCGGTGACCACTGTGTTGCTCACAAGAAGATCCTTTCGATGATGACGTGCTGGCACGGCCCGGCCGCAGGGACCCGCGGCGGGCGAAGCGTGTCGCGGGGGGCGGCCGGGTCCTCTTTCAGGCGCCCCAGCCGGCCGGGGAGCCGCCGACCCGCTCGCGGGCGATGCGCTCCTGGTAGCCGGACCTCGCGTAGGCCGCGTAGGGGTCGGTGTCGAGGCTCAGCTGCTCGCGCAGCAGCGCGAGGAGCGGCCGGACGTCGGTGTTGTAGGCGTCCATGAGGATTCCGTTGGCGCCGAGCACGTCGCCTGCCTCCTGCGCGGTCGCCAGCGCCTCCCGGTCGACGAGCAGCGCCTTCGCCGTCGCCTCCTGCACGTTCATCACCGACCGGATCTGGCCGGGGATCTTGGGCTCGATGTTGTGGCACTGGTCGAGCATGAAATTGACCCCGGCGTCGGCCTTCAGGGCGTCGTTGCCGACGATCTCGTTCATGATCCGGAAGAGCTGGAACGGATCAGCCGAGCCCACGATCAGGTCGTCGTCGGCGTAGTTGCGGGAGTTGAAGTCGAAGGCGCCCAGGCGGCCGGCCCGCAGCAACTGCATGACGATGAACTCGATGTTGGTGCCCGGCGCGTGGTGGCCGGTGTCGAGGACGACGGTGGCCTGGTCACCCAGGGCGAGGCAGTGCACGAGCGAGGTGCCCCAGTCGGGGATGTCCATGGCGTAGAAGTAGGGCTCGAAGAACTTGTACTCGAGCAGCATCCGCATGCTCGGGTCGAGCATCGCGTAGATCTGCTGCAGTGAGTCGGCCAGCCGCTCCTGGCGAGCCCGCAGGTCGTCCTGGCCCGGATAGTTGGTGCCGTCGGGCAACCACACCTTGAGATCAGTCGAGCCGGTCTGGTGCATCACCTCGATGCACTGTGCGTGGTGGTCGATCGCCTTGCGCCGGACGGCGGGGTCGGCATGGGTCAGGGAGCCGAGCTGGTAGTCGTCGTCCTGGAAGAGGTTGGAGTTGATCGCGCCGATCTCGACACCGAGGTCGGCGGCGTGGGAGGCGAGCTTGCCGTAGTCCTCGACGAGGTCCCACGGAATGTGCAGTGACACCCAGGGGGCGACGCCGGTGTACCGGTGCACCTGCGCGGCGTCCGCCAGCTTCTCGAAGGGATCGCGAGCCACGCCGGGCTGGCCGAAGACCTTGAACCGGGTACCCGAGTTGCCGAACGCCCAGGAGGGTAGCTCGATGGTCTGCTGGGCCAGAGCGACAAGGACGGCACTGTGGTCGGTCATGGGATGGCCCTGCTCTCAGACGTGTTGACGGTGCGGATTGCCGTGGTCGAGGCGCGGCTCAGGGGCTCCCGCCGACGTGTCGCAGATCTTCTCGACGACACGCGCGCGACCCGCGCTGCCCCGCCGGAAAGCGCGTGCTGAGTATGACCAGCTCTGAATCCAGGATGTGATGCACGTGCGGGCGAAGAACCTGCGGGCCCGCGCCGAAACCAGGCGCGGGCCCGCATGCCCGAGTCAGAACGAGAAGTTGTCGACGTTCGACTTGTCGAACACCTTCAGGGGGCCAAGCACGATCTCGCCCTTCTTTCCAACCGTGTACGAGCCGAGCTTGCCTGCGGTGAACTTGTCACCTTCAGCGCCCTTGATCTTGCCGGTGACGAGGGCGTTTGCGGCGTATGCGGCCAAGTAACCGAGATCCTCGGGGTTCCAGAGCCCGAACTGCTCGATGGTGCCCTTGTGCACGTAGTCCTTCAGCTCGCTCGGCAGGCCCAGGCCGGTCAGCCAGACCTTGCCCTTGTACTGCGGCGAGTCCGAGAGGAAGTGGGCAGCTTCCTTGACCGCCACCGAGTCCGGCGCAATGATGCCGTTCAGGTCGGGGTGGTTCTGGATCAGACCCTTCGCAGCGTTGTATGAGTCGGCGTCAGCGTCGTTTCCGTAGACCACGTCGACGATTTTGATGCCCGGGTACTTCTGAGCCATCGTCGTCTTGATGGCGGAAACCCACGCGTTCAGGTTCGTCGCGTTCGGACCACCCGACTCGATGCCGACCTTGCCCGTGCCCTTCAAGTGCTTGCCCATCGAATCGACCAGACCATCGGCCACGCCCTGGACCGTCACCTGGTTGATGAAGACGTCACGGCATTGCGTGTCGGAGTCGAATGTCACGACCTTCACGCCCGCCTGCTTGGCCGTATTGAGGTCGGCGCAGACGGCGTTGGGGTCGTTGGCGGCGAGCACGATCGCGCCTGCGTGCTGCTGCGTAGCGGTCTGGATGAACGACGACTGCGCAGTGGGACTGGCCTCCGTCGGCCCGACTTCCTTGAACGTGCCCTTGAACTCGGCTACGGCAGCCTTGCCACCTCCGTCGGAGGCCTGGAAGTACTTGTTGCCGAGGCTCTTCGGAATGAAAGTCACCGCACTGTTCCCGCTGCTTCCACTGTTTGCGCTGCTCCCACTGCTCCCCCCGTTCGAGGAAGAACCACAGCCGGCGATGAGCAGGGAGGATGCGGTGATGGCGGCGGCTGCGCCAAGCCAGCGCCTGCGTTCAGACTTCACAATGAACGTCAATGTTGTGCCTTTCGTGAGGATGCGCATGTGGAGCTGACATGACGGCGAGAGGGCTGCTCATTCACCTCCGCTGGGCTGGATCGAGGCCCCGCCTCGGCGGCGGCGAGAAATGAAGCCCGCGATGCTGGCCACCACTACCGAGACGATGAGCGCGCCGCCGGTAATGACCCCGATGACGTCGGAGCCCACATTCATCAGCTGCAGGGCCTTGCTAAGGATGCCGATGAGGAGCGCGCCGACGATGGCGCCGAAGAGAGTGCCGCGGCCACCCCAGATCGAGACGCCGCCGAGCACGATGGCCGTGACGACCTGTAGCTCCAGGCCGATTCCGTTGGTGCCGATCGCATTGCTGTAGAGCAATGTGAACAGGACGCCGGTTGCCCCTGCGACAGTGCCACTGGCCATGAAGAGCAGCAGCTTCGTCCGGTTCACGGCTACCCCGGAGAACAGCGCTGTCTCGCTGCTCAGGCCGATCGCGAAGACACCCCGCCCGATCGTGGTGACGTGCAGCACCACACCGAAGACGATCGCGAGAACTGCGACGACGATGATCATCCGCGGGATCGACGTGGCGCCGATGTTCGATCGGAGCCACTGCGCGGCCCCTCCCGGGAACGTCGTGATGGCGGTGGTGCCGAGCAAGCCGACTGCCACTCCCCGGAAGAGAGCCAGCGTGCCGATGGTTACTGCCAGGCTGGGGACCCCAAGAACAGTCACCATCAGACCGTTGAGCGCTCCTATGAGAGTTCCCACCAGAACGCTGACGACCGCCGCGAGTGCGAGCGGCAGCCCGTGCTGGACGAGGAGCCCGAAGATGGCGCTCGAAACACCCAGAACGCTGCCCACGGAGAGGTCGATCTCGCCGGTGACGACGATGAGGGTCACCGGCGGCACCAGGAGCAAAATCGGCGCGATGGTGAGGAGCACAGTGGAATAGGTGAAAGACTGAGCGAAATATGGAACCGCAAACGTCGCCCACACGATGACCGCGAGGAGTGCGACCACTAGCGCGGAGTCGGTGCGGAACAGAACCCGCCGCCACAACGGCTTGTCGTGACGCAGGTACGCGGGAGTAGCGATGGCCCGCTCGGCGACGGCAGTCATCTGCGGTTCCTTTGTGCTGTGGCCGCGCGGGCGCGGCGGAGGGCGAGCACTCGGTCCAGCGTGATGGCGACGACGATGAAGATCCCGACGACGGCTTGCTGCCACAGGCTCGGGATGCCGAGCACGGGTAGCGCACTGCTGATGGTGGCGAGGAAGAAGGCGCCCAGCGCAACGCCCCAGATCGTGCCGGAGCCGCCGACGATCGCCACGCCACCGACCACCGCGGCGGCCACCGCCTGCAACTCATACCCCGAGCCCACCTGCGAGTCGCCGGTCGCGTAGATGGCGAGGTAGACGATTCCGGCGAGCCCGGCGAGAGCCCCACTGCACCCGAAGGTCAGCAAGATGACGGGACGGGTGCGCAGCCCGTACAGGATCGCGGCCTCCGGGTTCGAACCCACGGCATAGAGGTCCCGGCCATGCCGGCGGCTGGTCATGAACCAGCCGACGAGCAGCACGACGACCAGAACCGTCAACAGCAACACGGGGATCGAGAACACCCTCGCCGTGCCGAGACGCTTGAAGCTGTCGGGCAACCACGACGGGCGGATGAAGTTACCGCCGATCCAGAGCACGGCTATGCCTCGATAGGCATAGAGCGTTCCCAGCGTGATCACCAGGGACGGCACGTTGAGGAACGCGACGAGCACCCCGTTGAACAGGCCGAGCAGGGCCCCCATCGCGATGGCGCAGGCGACGACGACGACGATCGGTATGCCATCGACGTTGTGAAACAGCCAGCCGGCGAAGTAGGTCGTCAAGCCGACGATGGAGCCGACCGAGACATCGATGTTGCGGGTGATGATCACCATCGCCTCGCCGACCCCGATGAGGATCAGGATCGTCGGCTGCCGGAGCAGTTGTCGCCATCCATCGGAGCTGAAGAGGAAGGCGTGATGCCGCCCGGTGGTGATGGCTACGAGTACGACGATCAGCACGACCAGGCTGATCTCGCGCGCCCGGAGGAGCGTTTCGAGCCAGGATTTTTTCGCCGGCAGATGCGCCGGCGCGACCGCAGGTTCCTGGGCGCGGGTGACGGTCATCGGGTTATTCCGTCTGCATGTGTGGCGGCATACATCACTGCCTCGGCGGTGGCCTCTGGGCGTTGGATCTCTGCCGTCAACCGGCCCTCGCGGACGACGAGGACGCGGTCTGCCATGCCGAGCACTTCGGGAAGCTCGGAAGAGATCATTAGGACGCCGACGCCGGACACAGCCAGCTCCGAGATGAGCCGGTGGACCTCGGCCTTGGTGCCGACATCGATACCGCGGGTTGGCTCGTCGACGATCAACAACTCGGGCTGCGTGGCGAGCCACTTGCCGATGACGACCTTCTGCTGATTGCCACCGCTGAGCATCACGGCTTCGGTGTCGAGAGCACGAGTTTTGACCTGCAGCCGGCGCGCCCAGGTCTGCGCCGACTCGTCCTCCATCCGCGACGTGATGAACCCGAACGCGGACAGCGAGTTGCGGATCGCAAGGGTGATGTTCTTCTGCACCCCCGCCGACATGGCGAGCCCCTGCTTGCGGCGGTCCTCGGGAACGAAGCCCATTCCGAGCTTCATCGCCTTCGCCGGGCTGCCTGGCGCGACGTTCCGGCCACGCACGCGGACAGAGCCGGAGTCGTACCTGTCGACCCCGAAGACCGCCCGGGCGATCTCGGTCCGCCCCGCCCCCACGAGACCGGCCAGGCACACGATTTGCCCGGACCGCACCGTGAAGCTCACGTCGTCGAATACGCCGGCTCTGCTCAGATGCTCGACCTCGAGCACCACGTCCCCCTGCTCGGTTTCCCGTTTGGGGAAAAGGGATTCGAGGCTTCGACCGACCATCCGGCGGATGATGTCGTCCACGGTCACGTCGTCGATGCGGTCGGTGGAGACGTAGGCGCCGTCCCGCATCACGGTGACGGTGTCGCACAGGCTGAACACCTCGTCGAACCGGTGCGAGATGAAGATGATGCCCTTGCCTTCGTCGCGCAGCTGCCGGGTGATGCCCATGAGCCGGTCGACCTCGACACCACTGAGGGCAGCCGTCGGTTCGTCCATGATCAGCACGCGCGCGTTGAGCGAGATGGACTTGGCGATCTCCAGGATCTGCTGATCGGCGATCGACAGGCCGCGCGCCTCACGGTCGGGATCGAGCGGCACGCCCAGGCGCCCGGTCAGCTCGCGCGTCGCCCTACGCATCTCGGCGCGGTCCATGGTGCCGAAGGACGTGTACGGCTGCCGTCCCACGAAGATGTTCTCGGCGACCGTCATATCAGGAAAAAGCGTCGGCTCCTGGTAGATGACGGCAATGCCGACGTCCTTGGCGCCTGCGGTTGAATGGAAGTCGACCGGCGCGCCGTCCATGAGAAAGTCACCGGAATCGCGGCTGTACAGACCGCCGATGATCCGCACGAGAGTGGATTTGCCCGCGCCGTTCTCCCCGACGAGCGCATGGACCGACCCCGCCTCGAGCGTGAGATCGACACCAGCAAGGGCGGCGACGGCTCCGAAGGACTTCCGCACGTTCCGAAGCTCGAGCAGCGGTGCCGTGGTCACAAGCGCTTCATCTCGAAGCTCAGGCGATAGCTGACGCTCTCGCCGGGATCCAGGCGCGGGAGCACGCCGGCTGCCCGGGCTGCCGCGCGGCCACCGATCTCGGGAGTGTTGGCCGGCTCGAGTCCGAGCACGTAGTGCTGCGTAGCGGTCATCTTCCATTCGAAGATGGCCGGGAGGGTCTCGGAGAAGCGGAGCGTGAAGCGGAGTCCCCGAAGCTTGTTGGTGACCGAGGCGTAGCGCTCGGTCCCGGCTTCGTGGATGTAGACCTGCTCACGAAAGCCACGGACGGGGGCGCCGATGCCGTACTGGTGGCCGAACCCTTCCTCCGCATCGGGGTCTCGTGGCGTGACCGTCACATGCGGGATCTCGACAACGGTCCCCTCGTCCAGCAGCGGCCAACCCAGGTTCACGTGGTATAGCACCATGTGCGGGCTCGCGGTCGAGCCTTGATTGGTCACCCTGTCCTCGACGGTGAACGCGGAGGATCCGACCTCGCTTGTGATCCACCGGCTGAGCAGGAGGTTCTCGGCGAACACGGCGGTCTGACGGATGGCGCCCGAAACGCTGACCCGGTCGGCCGTGGCCTCCACCCCGGTCAGGTGGGCCGGGATGGCCCCGATCCGACCGTGCATGCCGGCCACGCCGTCCTCGTCGTCCGCAGGCGGACCGAAGCTGTCGAGTCCGCAGGTGGTCAGCAGCCCTCCCCCGAAGGTGCGGAGCCAGCCCCTGCCCACCGGCTCGTAGAAGTCAGGCGAGCTGATTCCCGTCGACGACAGCCAGGCCAGCGGGATGCCGTCGTACGTCGCGGCGCCGATGTCGAGGGCGCGGTCGGGATGCACGTCGAACTCCAGTCCGCCGCCGTTGACGACCCGAAGCCGTCGCGTCCCCCGAGCGGGACCGTCTGTCTCCACGAAGGAGTCGATCCGGGCCACTTGGGCCAGCGCGCCGACCCGCTGCAGCGCCGCCTCGACAGGAAGGCCGAAGATCTCAGCCAACGGGACCCAGTTCCACGTTGCCCGGGCCGAAGTGCTTGAGGATCACCAGGTCGTCGGTGGCACCGTGGTTGCTAATCCTGACGCCCTCACCGGCTGCCTGCGCCGATACGAAGAACTCGTCCTGGCTGAGCTGTTCATAGCGGAGAACGGTGACCGCCGCCGCGTCGAAGGACCCGAAGGTGCCGTGGCCCTGCACGACGATGGCTCCGTAGGCGTCGGCCTCGGTGATCGTCACGGTCTGGCCGGGCTTGACCGTCAGCTCCTTGGCGCTGAACGCCCCGGAGCGGAACACGATCCACTTCTCGATGTACCCCGAGCCGCCGGCAGCCTGCGATGCCTCGGTCTCATAGGGCTGCATGAAGCGGTGTGCGACGAAACTCGGGTCGTTGTTTTTCTCCCAGTCGAGCAGGTCGAGGATGAAGTCGAAATCACCGTGGTGGTCCTCCGGGACGTCCTTCCACAACAGTTCCTCGGGCACCTCCCGGTTGTTGCTCCACGACTCGCACATGCAGAAGACGTCGCTGGCCGCCTGCGGCTCGTACGTGCAGATGCTGGCGGGAGCGTGCAGTACCCCGGACGGGATGTCCCATCCGGTGCCCAACCGCGTGCGGTAGCCCAGCGAGTAGTCCGTGATCCGGTTGTCGCCGCCGGCCGTGAACCTCTCCAGCCGTTCCTTTAGCTGTTCCCGGGTGGTGCCGGGCTGCAGCCCCAGGAACGAGATGGCCTGATCGCCCAGGTGGTTGTTCATATGGGGCGAGTAGTAGTACGCCTCGGGCTTCCCGACCTTGCCGACGAGGGCTGCCTTCTCGTCGGTGTGATGGACGTGGAAGGGAAGCGGCTGAATGTTGTCGTAGAACTTCGAGTACGCGGTCCAGCCGTGGTGCTCGTTCCACAGCCGGTCTCCGATGAGGTGCTGCTTGTGGTGACCGACGAACTCGTCGAACGGCAGCAATCCGCCCTCGGGATCCACCACCAGGCTGAGGCCCTCGTAGGGACCGGTCAGCGGGCCGTTCTCCGCCCGCACCGACGAGCCGAGCCATCGTTCGTCGATGCCGCCGCGGGTCTGCTGAAACGGGAAGTAGTCATCGGGATGCAGGCGGATGCGCCGTCCGGGAGTGCAGTACGCACGGGGAACCCAGGCCGGCGCCAGGCGGACGATCCCGGCTCCGGCATCCACCGCCCGGTCCATTGCCGAAGCAGTAGTGCTCACGGTCGGGGTTGTCACTGCCGGCTCCTCGGGTTCATTGAATCGGGGTGCCCGAAGAGTGGCACGGGTCACGTCCGCCGTCAATAGAGTCGCTCCGCCGAAACGCCGGGCACCCACGGAAACCCGTTTCCCGACGCTCTGGCCCGCCGGTTCACCAGGCGCTACGCTCCACCCCACCGACGGGCGCCCGTCCGGAGCGGACGGCTCGGTGCCGACGGGCTGGTGGGGAACCAGTCGCTGAGTGGGACGGAGTAGCGAGATGGCTTCAATGAAACGGAGGAGACCTCCCGGTCTCTGGGCCCGCATCTGATGGCCACGATCCACGACGTCGCACAGCGAGCGGGCGTGTCCGCCGGAACCGTGAGCAACGTCCTCAACCGGCCGTCCTACGTCAACACCGATACCCGCCAGCGAGTCCTTGGTGCCATCGAGGAGCTCGGCTTCGTCCCGAACGAGTCATCACGGCAGTTCCGCCCCGGTCGGGGCCGCACCATCGGCATGGTGGTGGCCGATCTGGGGAACCCGTTCTTCGTGGACGTGGCCCTCGGCGCCGAGGCAATGGCCCGGGAGTCCGGCGTCGGTCTGGTCGTGTGCAACAGCGCCGAAGACGCAGTGCGCGAAGAGCATAATCTCGACCTACTGGTACAGCAGCGCGTCCAGGGCGTCCTCATCACGCCGGTCGATGAGCAGAATCCGCGACTCGGGGCGCTGCTCGAGCGTGGTGTGCCGGTGGTCCTGCTGGACCGGGTCTCTCCGACGCGGAACTGCTGCTCCGTCACGACCAACGACGTCTACGGAGGACAACTCGCCGGCAAGCATCTCGTCGAACAGGGGCACGAACGAATCGCCTTCGTCGGGGATCCCTCAGGTGTTCGACAGATGAGCGACCGTTACGAAGGCTTCCTGAACGCGGTCGGCCCAGATCGCGCCGAGGTCATCCTCGCGAGCAACTGGCGGCTGGATGTCGGACGGGCAGCCGGGAAGGAATTGGCAGAGCGTCCGGCGGACGAACGCCCGACCGCCGTCTTCTGCGCGAACGACCTGTTGGCCCTCGGGGTCCTTCAAGAGCTGACCCAGCACAAGATCGCCGTCCCCGAGGACGTCGCGATCGTCGGCTATGACGACCTCCTCTGGGCTGGAGCTGCCGCCGTACCGCTGACCTCCGTGCGGCAACCCCGCGAACAGCTGGGCCGAGCGGCGTCGCGGTTGGTGATGGCCGAGATCGACGAAGGCGGACGGCACCAACACGAACACGTGACCTTTCAACCGGAGTTGATCGTGCGCGCCTCCAGCGACTTCACCGGCGGCCGCGGCTAGGCGGCCGCCAGGGAAGCCCTTCTGTGCGGCGAGCTGCAGCACCCTCTGATAGGACACGACACACCGAGCAGCAACGCCGTGACCTCGGCCGTGCCCATGAGCCCGTGCTCGCCAAGCCCAGCGCCGCCGCCGACCACAACGGCACCGGATCTGCTCAGGCCGGTGCCCGCAGGGCTGGGACACCATAAGAGCCCCACCCTTTGACCGCCCCGGCGCCGGCCGGCCCGGCCCTCGACGGCCACCCGGACCCCTCGGCGTCACCTATCAAGGAAGGGAAGTAGGTGGCGTACACACCGCCGTCGGGCTGGGTCGAACGGACAGGCGCCCTTCCCGAGTCGACGACACAGGTGCACCGCTTCCATGTGCGCCACGACTGCCCGGCGATTACAGCCGCGGCCATATTGCAACCCACGGACAAGCCCTACAGCGCCGCCCGCTGCCCCGCCTGCGCCCGGTAGAAACCGTCACATGGGCGGCGATGCCGCGAAAAGCAACAGCAGGCGCCACCACTTGGGTGGTGCTGTAGTCGCCCTTCGGGTCACGACCCGACGCTGCAGGCTCCGAACAGCAGCACCTCACGCTCGAGGTCATAGCAGACCTCGCTGCCGGCGGACAGCCAGTCGAACAAGTTGTCGGCGTCGGCGACGTTGACTGTCAGCACGACCTCGGACCCCCATTGTCCAGGACTAGCTGGAACAGGTAGGTGCCGGACTCACCCGGACCGGACAGGGAAAAGTTCGGCTGCCAGTGGGTGACCTTGCGGACCGCAGCGCACCGGCAAGCAGGGACAGCAGCAGCCGTACACACAGCAGCGTGTGCCAGTAACACTTGCCCTGCAGGCAGCCCGCCCTGGCACCAGCACTCACAGCCGGTTTCCGGTGCAGCGACCGCGTCGCAACCCGCCCTAACGGCTACGTCCGCGGTGCGGCCCGGCTGGGCCTTGGGTGGGTCCGGGCCGGGTCCGGCCGACGTCGAAGGACACCCCTGCCCGGCGGGTGCGGGTCGCGGTCGCTGTCGCGCCCGGCGGTCCGGCGCCCACGCTGGTCCGCTGTGCGGCGGTAAGGCGCAGCTGCTCGGCGGCGCTACGGGCGGCGGCGGCTTGGGCGGCCCGGTCTTGGGTTTCCCGCAGCCGGGTGACGGCGTCGGACAGGGCGGCGAGCTGGGCGAGCAGCGCGAGCAGCGCGGTGTTCTCACCGCGGCCGACGAACCGCGCCGAGGCCAGCAGCACCGACGCGGCGCGTAGCCCTTGCCCTGCCTGCGACGGTGCGGGTAGCCGGCCCCACAGCTCCCGGGCGGCCCGGTCGTAGCTGGCGGCGGCGGCGGTCAGCGGCCCGCCGCGGCGGCCTTCGACGACCCGGGCGGCGGAGGCCAGGAAGTCGGAGGCGGCCCACGCGGCGTCGCCCGCCCCCTGCGGGTCGCTGCCGGCGGCGGCTTGGACCTGTTCGGTGGCGTGGGCCGCTGCCGCGCTCGCCTGCTCCCAGATCCGGGCCCGTTCCTCGCCGGTGAGCCGGTACCGGTCCTGCCCCGGCCCCTGACTGTCCCGACCGGGCGCGGCCTGCGTCGACGAGGACTTGCTTGTCCCCTGGTCGGGCTGTCCGGCCCCCGTGCCATCACCTGCTGTGGTGGCGTCGCTGGCAGGTGCGTCTAGCTCCCAGCGCCGGGCCAGCTTGGGCAGGGTGAGGTCGGCGGCGAGCTTGCCACCCCCGAAGTAGATCGGCGCCCCGCCTGGGTCGACCGACTCGGGCAGCGCGACCGCGTAGCCGGTGACCTGACCGGGGTTGCGTTCGGAGTACCGCTGGCGCACCAGCAGCCCGTCGTCGGCCAGCCGGTCGAAGAACTCGGTCAGGCTGCCCGCACCGGCGGCGGCGGTCCGGACCGAGCGGCGCAGGCTGTCCCGCACCGGCTCGACCTGGCCCTGGCGGGCTGCCTTTTCGGTCTCGGCGTAGCTGGCTCGCTTGGCCGCGGTCCGGTCACTGGCCGCGGTCACCGTCAGCCCATATTTGGCTTCGACTTCCCGGGAGGCTTCCCCGGCCCGCCAGAAGTCGTTGCGGGGAAAGACCCGGCGCCCGTCCTGCCGGGCCAGGGTGGCGACCACGTGCACATGGTCATCGGCGTGCCGGACCGCGACCCACCGCACCCCCAGGTCATCACCCCGAGGCGCCAAGCCGAGGCGGTCCAGGTAGGTCTCGGCGATGTCCCGCCACTGGGAGTCGCTCAGGTAGCGGTCGACCAGCACCCCGGTCTCGGGGTCCTTCTTCGCCGCGATGATCAGGTGGTAGACCGGCTTCTTGTCCGCACCCACACCGGCTGCTGCCAGCGGCTGCTCGAGCAACGCCACCAGCCGGCGGAAGTCCCGCCGGCCCCCCTCCCCCACGACCGGCTCCAGCACGCCCGGTTCGTCGAACCCGCCGATCACCCGCGGGTCGACATGCGGGTTGCGCCGCCCCCGGCCCTCCTGCTGCGCCGGCCCCGTCGCATACAGGTAGCGCACCAACCCGGCGACCCGGCTCCCCCGCGGCGCCACCTTCCCGATCACAGCCCACTCCCCCACCGGTTGCCGGCCGTCTTCATGGCCGGCGCCGCATCAGCAGCTCGGCAGCCGCATCCACCCGGCCAACCGCCCGCACGGTCGCCTCCACCGCCTGCCCCAGCCAGTCCGGCGCCTCACCCGTCGCGTTCAACGCCGCCACCGCCTGGTTGACGTTCACCCCGAACCGGCGCACCGCCGCCCGCGCCGCCATCAACTCCGCTAGCGCCTCACGCGACTCCGACGCCGCCGGACCCGCCGACCCGGACGCCGCCGCCCCCACAAACCCAGTCGGGGTCAACCCCGCCCGCCCCGCCGCCAGCTCGATCGCCGCCAGCTCCTCATCAGCCAGCCGCACAGTGACCCGCCGACCCCGGCCCGGGAACCGGTGATCACGATGACGTGACACCAGCACCGCCGCGTCCCCCGGGCCACCAACGCCCTCGGTGGGACCCGCTTCTCGCTCCCCCACCCCAGCCCCCGTCCTGCGCTGTGCGCCGCTTTCGCCCTCACGTTTCGACCGCGCCCGGTCGAAACGATCCACCCCGACCGAGCCGGGTCGCCGCCGATGCTGCCACCTCCAGCCCAACAGGGCCAGAGGTTCGGCAGCCAAAGGCATATCTTGCTTCCGTATGTTGGGCGGCCCCGTCCTCAGCGTGCAGACGGCGGCCGGGGCTGGGCGGCGGACGGAAGCAAGCGCCGCAGGTGCCTGGTCCTAGAACACTGCCGCGCCTTCGGGCGCGACCTCGGCCATGACGGGTGCCGGCCCCGCTCCCCCTCCCCGCGGGGACAGTGACGACTACCGGTCACGGTGGCTGCCACCGGGAGACCCGGCCTGGAGATCCCGTCCGGCGTCCCGGGGCCACAGGCCCGCCCGCGACCGGCCGTGAGCCCACGAGGGCAACCAGGCCCCCCATCGCACTCAGCCCCTTTCGAGTACAGGCTTGGCGGGATGCTGTAGAGGGGGCATGGGAGTGCAGGCGGTGCTGTTCGACTGGGGTGGGACGCTGTCGACCTACCGTCACGTCGACCTACTGGAAATGTGGCGCGCCGCCGCGTACGTACTGGCACCCGACGACCCCGAACCGGTCGCGGCAGCGCTGCTGGCCGCCGAGGCCGCCTGGTGGCAGCACAGCACCGAGCACGGCGACCGCAGCGGCACCACCGCGCAGCTTGTCCGTTCCGTTGCCCGCACCGCCCAGGTCGACGTCGAAGCCGCGCTCGCGGCCTACCACGACGCGTGGACCCTGACAGTCGAGCACGACCCGCACGCCGCCGCCGTACTCACCGGGCTTCGCCAGCGGGGACTACGCACCGGGATGCTGTCCAACACCCACTGGCCCCGCGAGCTGCACGAGCGTTGGCTCGCCGACGCCGGGCTGCGCGACCTACTCGACGTCCGGCTCTACACCTCCGACCTGCCCCACCTCAAACCCCACCCGCAGGCCTTCGCGGCCCTGCTGTCCGCGGTCGGCGTCAACGCCAGCCAAGCCGTGTTCGTCGGCGACCGGCCCCGTGACGACATCTGGGGCGCGCAACGCGCCGGGATGCGCACAGTGCTGCTCACCGGACGCCCGGTACCGGCCTACGACGTCACCCCCGACGCCCTACTACCCCACCTGTCCGGACTGCTCGAGGTAGTAGACGCCTGGCTGGCACTCGAAAACCGTTGACCGGCACGTGCCCGCTCTCACCCTGGCCCGGTTACAGCCAGAGGCCATCTGTTCGAGTACCAGCAGGAGCCGCAGCGCAGGCTGTCCGGTCACGACCGGAGGCCCGGGATCCTTGGACAGACCCCCGATCAGCAACTGGCGATCGCGGAGCCTGGCTGCAGGATCGACAAGGGGCCCCTACTGCTGGTCGCTGAGCCCGGGCGCGACGGCCCGGCGAGCGCGCTCGCTGTACGGCACATACCCGAGGGCACCGAAGAAGCGTCTCGCCGACGAGTTGAACAACCAGTAGTCCAACCGAATCTCCTCCACCCCCCTGCGGCGCGCTTCCTCGTCCACCGTCGCCATCAGCAGGCGGCCGATACCCCGGTGACGCGCAGTGTCAAGGACAGCCAGGTGGTGCAGGTACAGCGTCGACCGAGCGAACGTGAACGCGCTCTCCTGGCCGCGCAGCTCCTCCGCCAGTGCGTAGCCCACCGCCTCGCCGTCCTGCTCGGCTAGGAACGCGACGACCTCGGGCCGGACCAGCTGCGCCGCGAAGAACACCCCGGCAGCGACGGCATCGGGACCTTTGAAGCGGTCAGGCAGAACCTCGTGGTGCACCTGCTGGACAATGCCATTGAGTCCTCCGAGTAGCGCAGCGTCGTCTGGGCCGGCTCGCCGCACGCGAGTGCTGCGCGGGACCGTCACGACCTCACAGTAGGGCGGCCCGCCTCCCACCGGGATCAGTCACCACGCTGGCGGTCCCGCCTTTTGCCCCGCAGCGAGTCACTCATCGGGACGCGACGTCGTCGGCCAGCGCTTGAGCCCCCGGGCCCGGTCGAGGACCGTGATCAGCCGAGGCGGTCCACTGATACCAGCCCGCCCTCGCTGACCCACGATGCGCTCGCGGTCAACCTCCACCCGCACTGCAGGGCACCCTGGCCCGGCTCTCACGCGCCCGCCGCGTCGGCGAGAACTGCCCAGCTGACGGTGTGTGGACAAGCCGCTCGGTGACTGCGGCACGCGCATGGCGAGCTCAGCAAAACGACGACGTCACCGGCCCATCTCGCCGGGCAAACTCGGGTCAGGGCCGTAGGGCTGGTCGCTACGATGTCTGCCGTCCACCTCTTCCTGCTCGCGGACCGCGTGCTGCTGATCGCGACGTTCAGCGTCGTCGTAGCGGTCCAAGGCGCTGCCATCTCGAGCGAGGAGCTCGTGCCTCCGCTGCAGATGCGCGTGCGCGTCTGCCCGTACCCATCTGCTCACCTCGACGGCCCCGGCCACCGAGGACGTGACCGCTCCTCGGTACAAGTCCACCAGCTGCTCGCGCCGGTCCGCCTCGAGGTCCCGCTCGCCCGCGTGCTGCTCGCGCGTGTTCATCGCGGCTCGCGTCGGTCCTGCTCGCCGTCACGCTGGTCCTGCTGCCTGGCCCTCTGGTCCTGCTCGCAGTCCCGGGCGTCCGCCTGGATGTCTCGCCGGTCCGGCGCCGGCTCGACCGCACGCGAGTTCATACGGCGGATCTTCCCCAGCGGCGCGCACAGGAACACGCGGCGCAGCGCCCTGGCTGCAAGCAGACGGTCGACCGCGCACCGGTCAATGCACCACCCAGCGGACGACGTCACAGATGCCCGTCCTTTAGCGCGGGAGCTCCGCACGCGACCGGGTCGAAGACATGACTTGATCTATTCAGGGGAACGGAGTTGGATCGAGGGGTGCCCGTCTCCCCCGACCTCGAGCATCTCCTGCGCGACGCCTCCCTGCGCGTGACGCCGCCGCGTCGCGCGGTGCTCGCGGCCGTCCACGAGCACCCGCACGCCACCACCGAGGCACTGCTCGCAAGGACCCGGGAGCGGCTCGGTTCGGTGTCCCACCAGGCCGTGTACGACGTTCTGCGGGCGCTTACCGACGCCGGCGTCGTGCGCCGCATCCAGCCGGCCGGCTCGGTCGCACTGTACGAGGCGCGGGTCGGCGACAACCACCACCACGCGATATGCCGCTCCTGCGGGGTCGTCGGCGACGTCGACTGCGCTGTCGGCCACACGCCCTGCCTCACCGCGTCCGACAGCGCCGGCTTCGTGATCGACGAGGCCGAGGTCGTCTACTGGGGACGCTGCTCCGCGTGCGCGGCTCCGTCCCCCACGTCCCCCGACTCCCCCACCTGACCGCACGGATGACGAAAGGTACGACGTGACCGAGATCGACCCGAAGCCCAGGGACACCAGCGCCAGCCCGACGGGCACCGACACGACGGCGAGCACCAGCGAGTCGCAGAACCCGGTGATCGCCTCCCCGACCGCGCAGGTGACGCAGC
>JAABUP010004247.1_pt1 | contig 23731 bp, 38 predicted proteins | sample 5559201 | NCBI WGS metagenome assembly JAABUP01 (sample SAMN10711887, study PRJNA513373) | rock metagenome | isolation source: Antarctica rocks | place: Antarctica
GGGCACTGTGTCGTTGCTGGAGGTCTTGTATGGCCTGCCCGACAGAGGGCAGCCATCGCCAGAGCGCGGCCATGGCGATCCTCTAGGCGCGCAACTGCGCTGCCATATACGCGCTAGGCGGCTGCTCGCTCAGGCCCAAAGGCGGTCGCTTGAGGCCAACTGAGCTTCACTTTGCACCCAACACAGGGATGTGCAAGATACAGAGATGTCTTGAAGCAATGAGGCAAGATACAGAGATGTCTTGAAGCAATGAGGCAAGCTGGCCTTAAATACCCTATGGACATCCCTAACCTGGGAGCGTGCGCACTGCGCTGTCTGGGCGCAGGGAGGTGAAAAGGAATTTGTGGCTGCAGCACCTGCGCAAGCTCAGCGCAGACGACGCCGGCGTTAAGGCGGAGCTCTAGAAGGCATAGCTCCCTGCCAAGTGGTCAATGTGCAGGGCAGGCCGCATTCCTGCTCTTCTGTGCCTTCAAGGGCCTTGTGACTGTGGTCCTGTTCCTGGGCGGCACTATGCAGATATCTGCCTTGCATACCTGTTTACTTGCTCACGCACACAAGCGTCGCAGCACCATGCATGTCCACCACCAGCGCCTGCACTGCAACTACACACCCTGCCCATGCGGCTTGCACCCATGCACATGTTGGAAAACAAAAACAAAAAAGTAGCCCATACACCAACTCTCCCAGTACAGCCCAGTCACTGCTATTTTCTGACATTGACATGTTTGAACAGAGACAGAGCCAGAGCGTAGCACGCACCGTCTCACCTGGACACCCCGACCCCGCGTCTCACAAGCGCCCAGCGCGACGGCCCTGCCGCCGCGCGCCCGCCACCGCGAGCGCCGCGCCAGGCACCAGCGCGATGCACACCGTGACGCGAACGGTGCCCGCCGCGGCACCCGCAATCGCCTGCAGACCGCGCGCGCGCCCGCGCCGCCGCGCGCGCATTCGCCGACCTGCGCCATCGTGCACAGGCGCTGAGATTTTGCACAGGCGCCCCAGCCAGCAGCTGCAGACCTGCGTGAGGTGGCCAGGAGGCAGAATGCTTGATGACCACCGTCTCCTGCGTGGCGCCGTTACACCTTATCAATATACACATCATGTGAGATCCCAGAGAGTCCTCCCTGGGCCGCCTCTGCGATGCCTGCCAAGCAGCTGCAGCGGCGGCCGCTGACAGGCCGGCCTGGTAAGCGAGGAGACTGTGCGACCACGCATGTCTTCGGGCGGGTTGCACCTAACAGGCGCCTTCCCCCCAGGGGCACCCAGTCTTCCCTGGGCCGACTCTGCAGGACAGCGCCCGGCAGCACTGCCAGCAGTCCCTGCCAGACAGGCCGGCGACCCAGCAACCCTGTGTGAGTGTACACGGTCGTGGGTCATCTGCGCTCAGCGAGCGCCTTCCCTCAACTACACAGCCCACTCGTCTGCGTATCGCTCGAGAGCATGCCCAGAAGCGGACACGGAGTACAGACAGGTTGATGCCTACGCAGACTTGACAATGCTCGCTACCCCACGCTGGCACGGTAGTCGGGGCAAGGCAAGCTGCAACCAGAGCTGCTGCTGCTGGGCCACCATGTGCAGGCGCGCCATGCGCGCCTCCGCAGCCGCCGCCAGCTCCTCCGTTTTGCACTTGCGTCCTCCGCCCCGCGCGCACGGCCGCTGCCATGGCCGCGCCGCGCGCGCGCATGCGCTGCTTGCGTAGCGGCAACTCTGTTGAAACTCTGATGTGGAAGGTTTGTGTTGTCTTTGGCTGCTCCGAGACAGTACCATATCACAGCTCGCAGCTCGTAAGCACCCGGACTGCTAGGTCCCGGCAGCCATGCGGGTAGCTTGTGCTCCCGCGCACGGACGCACGAGTGCGCACCAGTCCAGAGCCCCTCATCTCTATACATGCTCTTGACTGTCCACGAGCGCACCAGCCGGCCTGCTCCACAGCGGCATCGGCGGCGGCGGCCGCGACCTGGGCGCCCGCGCGCACGAATCGGCCTCTGCGCCTTTGTCTTGGCCTGCGCGCTCGCCGACAGCATGTCCCTCAGCCCACAGTTCGTCCTGGTGCCTCGCGCGGAGGTCCGCACAGCGCGAGTGATGAAAGGGCTGTGCGCATCGTTCCCTGCATGCACGCTTACGGCGGTCAACCCTTTAGCTCGCGCACGCCAAGACCTTGCGCTCAGCAAGGCGCCTCGGGTGTAAAGCCAGCGCGCTGTCTCTGGCTTTTGCGCACACCTGCAAAGTGTATGCGCTGGCGGCTCCCCTGAACTGCGCAGGCCAGTGGCGCGGCCCAGAGCTTGGAATTGTGCAGAGGCATGCTACACCACTGCTGCAGACGCGGCCGCCAACGCTGGGAAATAGTACGCGCAACCCCCTGCACTCTCCAGCAACCACCCCACAGCATCGGCCCTGCTTGCCGCACCGCCTTGGCTGCCTGTGCGGCCTCTTTCTCGGGCGTCAGCGCCTCCGGCGCGCCTGCGGCCGCCCAATCGGCGGCGCCCTCGCCGGCCACTGCGCGCGCGCGCCGGGAAGGCGCGTCGCGCACCTTGGCCGCTGGGCCCGGCCGGCGCGAGCGCACATGCGGGCCGCTCACGCGCGTTCGGCGCCGCCGGGCCTGAGCCCGCCGCCAACAGCTCCGCAACCGGTGAGATAGGGTTGCCGGGTTCAACACCTCTGCTTCCTGCACTGGCGTACGCGCGCCGGCAGGCGTTTCCCAATCGTGCCGGCAAGGCAACTTTTCTTCGCAGCCCCCGCAGTTGCATACAACGAATCCGGCCCCATGCCGGGGCAAGCCTGGGCGGTGGAGGCTCCTAGCCGGCGTACGTCGCGCGGTGCGGCGGGGGACCCTCAGGCGTCGCGGGCGGTGTGGCAGCGGGCGTCGCCGCCGTGCGCGCTGGCGCTTGACCTGCAACACTCGCCCGATACGGGCGCTCCGCGCTCGCCTGCCAATGCAGATAGTATGCGCGCTGGGACGGCCTGTGCGGTGGGGCAGCGGCACCGGTAGCGACAGACGTCAGTGAAAGCCTCGCCCAGCGGCGATAAGCAGGGCGATCCCACAGCCTTACGCATTCTCCGCGCGCGTGGACAGCCCCTGCTGATAACTCGTAGCAGACGCACCCATGCACAATCCAGCCGCATACACCCAACCCGCCAGACGTCAACACCCCACAACAAGCATCGTTTAGTCAGGTCAACAAGCATCGCCCATGCCCTTGTGCATAGCAAAATGGGCACAGTCAGCGGCAGACGCAGCAGCACTGCTTTCCAGCGCCTTTGGTGCTGCTGGCGGCGCGTCCGCGGGCGGCGCAGAAGCGCACACGGTCAACAGCGTGCACATGACGTGCTTGGCCTCCATGAAGGTCGGCTGGCGCGCGGGAAGTGCACAGAGCGCAGCTGCGGGTCGGCACGGCATACCACTGGCGCGTCGCCGCCAGAGACGCCCGCAGCGTTGACGCCGGGCGCCTGCACGCGCGCTGGCAAAGTGATGGAGCTGCGGGGTGCTCTGCACCTCACACACCTCAGAAAGCCAAGGCTGTCTCCTGGTTGCAGTGACAGGAAATATTGCACTTAAGTGCTAGGTCGCCTCGGAGAACTGCGACTGGCGCTTCTGCGAAGCACGCGCATGGGCCTGCATCCCTAGTCAAGCTGCGACCTCCTCTGCTTGCTCTAGTTGGCGTGCATACGCGACGGAGTTCAAAGAGGTGGCGGTGTCACGACAAGTGGAAGCTGCTGTATTATTGTATACTGCATATTGCACATGTGCAGACAGGTGAGTTTGAACAGGCTGAACATGTGGGGGACCCTAGGGCATGTAGTACAACCACAATCAGTCCGTCGGCGAGCAGTTGCTGGCGGGCAATCGTCTATGTAAAACATGGCAGCCGCAAAGCCCGCTGCCGCGGTGTTCGGCAGCACCACAACCTGCCACCTGTTCAGGCTTGCAGGGCACTGGTGAGAGCATAGGCCCAAGGAAGCGAAAATCTACAGGTCTGCAAGCAAAGAGGCGGCGCAAGCCCGCACCGGCCTGCGCATGCAGAGAGCGGAGCACACAGAGGGCAGAGCACAATGACATCATGTTGGCTGTGAACTGGAGGAGGTGTTGCTGCACCCACAGGGCACTGACCGTACCAATATGCTGGCCATGAGTTATGAGTTATGCGCGCGCTTGTTGAATCTGTCTGCAGACCTTTCGTGCTAAAGATGCTAAGACACTGTGCAGCTAAGTTGTGCAACAGTGCCAAACACATCTGCGCCGCGGGCGCTGGACATCATACTGGAGCCTAGGCATTACTTCACATTTACCATGCAGGTACATGGCAATGCTTGCGGGCGTAGTGTTGCCGCAGGGGGTGTGTGCATACCAAGGCGGTCCACAGCAGAGATGCTTCACAACACTCAGCACTCATTACAGACTTGAGAAAAAACGTGCCCACTCCAATGCATCTGTCACCTGGCATGTGTCACCTGGCACGGTTCTTGAGAGCTGCCAGGGAGTCTCCATGCCCGGCATGCATCAATCCGCAATTCACGCCACGCAGTGCATATGGATATGGTCATTGGGGACATCAGTAACAGCAGGCTCCCACCAGCCTGCTGGTACGCATGTCAGTGCAGTGCCAAACAACCTACCCGTCAAGCCCGTCCACAATAAAATACTGAACGTGCGTCTCTTATGTACATCGGGCAGGCCCCAGAGCACGTGGTGATAGATCCCAGAAATTCCCAGAATATGACATAGTGAATACACCCCAGCAATTCCCAGAATATGAAGTAATTGGCAGACTCCCGAATACTCATTACCGGGCCCCGGAATACTTATCGCAGGCCCCAGAAAAACGTGTCGACATGCGCCTGGTCAGAAACACAACGGGCAGGCCGCAGAGTAAATGAGTATGAAGAAACCCCACGCAGTGCATCTGCCGTCTAGCGCGAGCTGGGCGCCATCGGCTTGTACATGTCCAGGGTCTTGGAGGACGGCAGGAGCACGGTATTGACCACGTGGACGACCGCCTACGGGCAAGCGATCACCTCTCGCGCGTGAAGGATTGTGTTTTTGTCCATTGCATGGCCGCGCCATGACATGTTGTCATGCACTGGTGGTGTTGTCAGGCCAGGAAGCACGATACTAACGCCATTGCCGGCAACGCCTGTGTTTCCAGATATGTTGATTTGCATGCATGCCGTCTGCCCCTGCCCTCTGTGCAGTGCGCAGACTGCCTCACAACGCACGGTGTGCATCGCATGCACGCTGCGAGGCAGATGCAAGGCAGGCGTCGCACCATGTCAGCCATCATGTCAGGCGTCATCACAGTCGAGTTGCTCATCATCCCGTCGATCATGGGCATCCCGTTCATCATTTTTGAGACCATCAGGTTGGAGCCCTTAAGCATGGTCGGCAGCGTCTCCTTGTTGTAGAGGTCCATCGACTGCACGCCAGGAGCCACACGGCGGGTGAGTGACCGCGCTTCCGCACAGGTCTGTGGCAAGCATTCCTACTGCTGTGATGGCTGAAACCTGAAGCACTGCTGCACACTCGATCGCTTATGTGCAAAGCGGCATGCAAAGCGCAAGGGAGACGCTCTTGCTTGCACACTCTCCCTGTCTGTCCATACTTCAGGTTAGGTCATGGGGGTCCAGCTCTTTCAAACTTTTACTTTTACAATTAGTTGGTTGATATATATATTTGCAAGTAAATTTGAAAATTCACTCTAGTGGCTGGCGCACCTTGGCAACCATGCCCGGCACGACGTGGTACATGAGCGTAGGCTTCAATATGTACGAGCTCAGCAGCTGCGCCTGCACGACCCAACATACATGCATTGGTCAGGTGCCAGGACGGCAGATGCCGAATGCATGCCCAGCACACATGCATTGGTCGAATGCCAGGACGGTAGATGCGCTGCAGCTTTGTACCATGCAGGCACACAACAGCCTGGGCTCCAACCAGCAATGAGCCACACCTGGGTCATGTTCATTGACTTCTCGAGCGCCATGAAGGCGTCGTTGGTGGGCGCGAAGACAGTCCCCTTGAAGTTGGGGTCGTTCAGGGGGCCTGCATGGGCGCACGAGCTCAGCGAGAGGCCTGAAGGCACGCGCGCGCAGCTCAGCAGCCCAGTCGGGGTGGAGAGCGCGCTGGGCAGCTGCATAGGACCTGCAGCCTGCAGTCCGCTGGGCGGTGGTGCAGCACGCCGCTGTAAGACCTGACTCGGGGCGTGCGAGAGCGCACCGGTGAGGTTGGTCGCCGCCAGCGCGGCCACAAGCGTGCTCAGCATGGGGTTGGCCATTGCGGTGGCAGCAACGGTCATCATGCCCATGGGCGCCATCATGGGCGCCATCATCATCGGCGCCTTGTTCATGCTGCCCATGGGAGCCATCATGGGCGCCATCATCATCGGCGCCTTGTTCATGCTGCCCATGCTCATGTTCATCATGCCCGTGGGACTCATGCCGCCGTTCATCATCGGGCTCATGCCACCGTTCATCATCTGCGTGAGCTGGCGGCCTGCGCACACAAAATGAAAGGCTATAAGTGCGCACGCCTTTCAGCGCACCCAGGCTTCAAAGCTTGCTTTAGCCAGCTAGGGCTGCTTAGGCATCGAGTTTCAAGCGAGCAAACAAGCAGTTATCCCATACTGACAGATCAAAGGACATCGGGCACGTCAGGCAAGGCAGCCTTCAGGCATGCTGGGATAGAGCAGGCTACGCCGCGACTGACCCCCTGCTGCGCGACCTCCACCAAAGTGCTCTCAGGCGTGACCAGGTGCGCATACGCAGCACGAGGGCAGGCGACAATTGGTCAGTCAAAGAGTATTTGTTGCTCATCGCCCAGGGCGCCTGAGGCGCACTTTACGCAGAGGCGCTATCCTCGCGGGGGCACCACAGTTGCGCAAAGCCACAGTGAGGACCTAATAGCAGCCCAGCCACAACTTGGTAATCTAAGATATCCGTGACAGGCCTAGCTGCGATGTAGCTGCAATGTAGTGACGGGATTGCGACCCGGCGCCGCACGTGGTGCAAACCAGCATGCATACCTGCACTACTAGCATGCTCCCTTGAGCATGTGCGCGGGCACTCAGCAAGGCCCTGCAAAAATGCTTGCTCACGTGCGATGGCATGAGCATCCAGTATGGCCCAGCAATCCAGCTCAAGCAGTGCATGGCCGTCCTGGGGCAGGGCCTAGCCCAACTTGCGCAGGTACTGCCGCACGCCTCACGCCCACTGGCACTCTCGGCAATGGCGTAATGCATGGCGCCGAGCTGGGCAGCCACGGTGAGAAGAGGCACTGCAGCACGCAGGCTCTAGTCGCAACGCCTGTCGACACACAAACAACCACCACAACCGCAAAGTACCATCTACCCGACAGATATTTTGCAAAAAGAGCACATCATTTCACAGCCAGCGATCTGGCTCGAAACGCCCAGTCCACAGTCACACTCAGCCACGCTGAGGCCGAGCTGAAGGATGGCAACGCGGCGGTGAAGCACACCTGATGCGGCGGCCGTCAGAGCCGCGAGCGCGACGACTGCGAGAGTTACCTTCATCATGATGGCTCTCCCTTGAAGTTGAGTAAGCAGTGATTGGCTGGCGTGAGGCTGCAAAAAGTGTTTGGATAAAAAGTAGTGGCTAGCCGTTGTCGGGAGTCCGTTGCAGGACGTGCCCTCGCTTAGTGGAAGCCGCATAAGAAGCTGAAGGGCGAGGGTAGGGTCACTGTGAGTCACGTCTTTCTTGCCTTTCTCAGGCCAAGCAGTTACACACACCGCTATTGGCGAGCTCGGGGGTGTCTTGCGATGGTGAGGATCACGGAGGACATGGTTCGCAGGGTGCGCCGATCCAGACGGCCTGCGCGGCAACAAAGCGGCGCCTGGCCTACTGCCAGAGCGCGCTTGCTTTACGCCCCGCCTGCGCGCGCAGAGGGCGGAGCACAACGACGGCATGCTGGCCAGCCTGGAGGAGGTGTCGCTGCACCAGCAGGGCATCGAGCGCATAGAGCTGCTGGGCCACGCGTGCCGCGCGCTCAAGATCCTGTACCTCCAGAGCAACGTGATCAGCAGGCTGGAGAACCTGCACCGCCTGAAGGTGGCGCAGATCCGTCTCCTGCGCAACCCCTTGCGCCGCCCGAAGACTCTTTTCCGCAAGGCGTGCTGCGACAACTGCACGATCGGCGCGCTTGTCAATCCTGCGCCGCTGCTGAGCCTCTGCAACCTCTGGGAGAGGCCGGGGCCTGTGTCGCGCTCGCGCCAGCTTGTCAGCAAGCCCGCCGCCGGCCGCAGGCGTTGTGACGCAGTCCTGTGAGCAGCAAAACGGCCGTGGGCGCGTGGAGGGCAAATGAAGCGCCGCCAAGCACCACCAAAGTGAAGACCCACGGCGCGAGCGGTCGCGGCAGGCGCTGGAGTACCTGAACGTGGCGGTGAACAACATCGCGCGCGTGGAGAACCTGCAGGCCTGCGAGGCGCTCGCCAAGCTGGACCTCACCGTCAACTTCGTCGGCCTGGCCGGCCTGCCCAGCGCGGCCAGCCTGGCGGCCAACCCGGCGCTGCGCGAGCTGCACCTGACCGGCAACCCGTGCGCCGACTGGCCGGGCTACCGCACGTTCGTGGTGGCCTCGCTGCCGCAGCTGGCCCGCCTGGCGCGCCCCGCGCGCCGTGCGCGCGCGCCGCTCCCGCCGCGCGGCCCGCTGCGCGCCGCGCGCGTCCCCTGCGCCCGCGCGCACGCGACCCGGCCTGGCCGTGCGCCATGGCGCTGCCGAGCCGCCCCACACTGCCAACCCCTGCATCGGACGGCGGGGAAGCTGCATGGTTTGCCGCCTGGCTGCGGAGGCGCATCGCCACGGTCAAAGCACACAGTCAATCAGCCGCATGTTTGCATGACGGGCAGGCGGTGCGGCCGCTGAGCGCACCCGAAGCTCGGTCGGATGCGGCCCAGAGCGCAATACAACACAGCTACGGCAAATGACAACGACAACCAAGGGGCTGAGCGCGCGCAGGACGGCGAGGAGGTGCGGCCGTCAGAGCGCATCCTGGCCCTGCGCGCGCTGCCGGAGCTGCGCGCGCGGCTGGACGCGGACCTGCGCGCGGCCGGGGTGGACCCGCGGGATGCCGCGCGCGTGTCCGACGACAGCCTGGGCGCCGAGGCGGACACCCCGGAGACCGGGTGCGCTCCATGCGCGGGCTGCGGCAGCTTGCCCACCTTGGACTGGACCCACGCGGGGCGCCGGAGAACGGAATTTTTCGCGGTCTGCGCGCGCGCGCTGCTGCGCCTTGCTTAGTGCCTTCCTGGACTCATGCGGGGCGCCGGACAAATGGGCTGTGGCTGGGTTTGCTAGAGCTCGCCCTTTCCAGCCGCCAGCCCATGCGAGCCAGGTGCCTGCGGCCCTGTGGAGTGACGCAATATGTCCCGGGGCTGCTGCTGACATTGAAGGGCACCGCGTCCTATTGCGATTCTCCAAAGCCGGTGCGAGCCTGGACGCCAGCGCTGGACTGGCGCTAGGCGGCCCGTCCGCACAGGGCTCCTTCCCTGATGCCATTCAAAAAAGCCTCGCAAGCCCGCTCGCGGTGCAGGCACATGGGACCAGACGGCCACATGCGGCGGCCGTGGTGCCCGGCGACGCGCCTGCTGGAGCAGCGCGAGGCAGAGCGCCGCGGCCGCGACGACGCGGCCGCGGCCGCCGCCGCCAAGGCCGCGCGCCCAGGCGCCTCGCCGCCGCGGCCGCCGCCACGCACGGGCTTCCCAGAGCTCGTGGTGCGTGGGCGGGGCGCTTTCTCCAGCCCTGCCTGCTGTGCAACTTTGCACAACCGCACGAACCGCAGCCAGCGCCTCTGCTCACCAGCGAGCTGCTGTGACGGCGCATCACCTGACAGTAAATATAGGCGATGCCAGGGCGCCCAGGAGCCCAAAACACGCATGCGCCGGCCTGCGGCGCGCGCGCAGGAGGGCGCGCGCCTGATGCAGAAGAACGAGGGCCGCTGGGAGTTTGCGCTGCGCGAGGACGCGCGCGCGGGCGCGCTGGAGCTGGACGTCGCGATCGGCCGCCACCTGGCCACCGCGTGCGTGCAGGCGGACGTGCAGCCGCGCTGCGTGCGCCTGCTCATCAAGGTGGGCGGCGCGACATCGCTGTGCCCCTGGCTGACCTACACTATGGCATCTGCACGTTGCATCACGCAGTTTGCATGGCATGGGCCTCTGCGCAGTCCATGGCCTGGCTCGCTGAGACGCACTCACTTGTCAGGCAGCAGTCCATCAGGCCATCTATGTGTGCAGGTACGCGTACGATTGCCTGCAGAGCCTCGTCAGACTTGCATGGCCTGGCCACACAGGCCACTGCTGCATGCGCTGAGACAGCACAAGCATAGTCCTGCACCCCCAGTGTCGTTCACTATCTGGATGGTGCAGAGATTCATGCATGGAAGCTTGCCTGCGGCCGCCCACACACCCAGGCTGTTGCTTTGCCCGCTCCAAGCACCACATGCAGCCAGCACCCAAAGCGGGCCTGCAGCTGTCAGGAGGCGGGAAGACGAGGCGTGGCCGGGCTGGCCGCGCGCGCGCAGGGCAAGCTGCTGCAGCTGGCGCTGCCGGAGGAGGTGTGTCCCGGCCGCGCGGCCGCGCGGCGCTCGGCCACGACGGGCCGCCTGGTCATCAGCATGCCCACCGAGGCCGCCGCGCACGCGTCCGCGTGCGCCCGCCCATGTGAGGCGTTGCCAATATACAGAGCGCCCCGTCTGCGGCCCTCGGCCTAAAGCTTTCATGCAGACCTGCAGCAGCCTGTTGCTTGAGTGGGCGCTTGGTGGGTGCGTGCGCGCGCAATGTATGCAGCCAGCAGCTGTACAGCAGCCATGCAGCGCGCGCTTACAGGCTGAACTGCGTGCGGCAGGCACGGGCGGCCAGCAGCAAGTGCGCCATGTTGCGGCGTTGCTCGGACGCGGCACGGCAGCGAGCTGTCTCAGGAGGTGCCGGGCCACTGCGGAGCGAAGCGCGCGCATGGCTCGGGGCCGGACGGCCGGTTCGCGCACGTGTGCGCGGCTGACGCGCGCAGCGGCGACCCTGACAGCCCGCCGCCCCTGCTGTAGCCCTGCAGCCACGCATGCAGGTGCAGGAGCGTCTCAAACATCTTGTCCACTACCCAGACCTCTTGATGTTTGAGGGCATCTCCCCGACAAGGTCACACCACACCTTCTTTGTTACATGCCGTGGACTGCAGCTTCAGGTGCAAAAGCGCTCTGCGCAGCCGCAAGGCGCCACTGCGCGAGTGCAAGCCCACAAACAGTTGTACACACAGATGCCACGGCCTACCTGGCTCTGACCACCGCAAGCACACCGGCTACTGCACCTTGTCTTGGGCATCCCCACGACATCTGGCAAGCAGCTGCACCCCGAAAGCAAAGCACGCACTCGTCCTCGCAGTCCAGTGCTGCCCTGATTAATTGCCGCACCCACACGTAGCCCCGAGCACCGCGGCCGGCGCAAGCGCCGTGCGCGCCGCGCCCACGCCCTCTGGCCGGCGCAAGCCTTTGCGCACCGACGCAAATTGCTGCAGTCGCGCGGCGCGACTGCACCTCGGGAGCAGCGCATTTATGCGGCGGCACGAGGCGCGGCAAGCTCGCGCGTGCGCTCAGGCCGTGATCTTGCGCCGGCCCTTGCGCAGCCGGCGCGCGATCACGGCGCGCCCGCCCTTGGTGCGCAGGCGCGCCATGAAGCCGTGCCGGCGCTTGCGCACCAGGTTGCTCGGCTGGTACGTGCGCTTGGTGTTGCACTCCAGGCCGGGCGGCTGCGCGGCGCTGCCCGGCGCGCCCGCGCTGCCCTCGCCCTCGGGGCCCTCGCCGGCCGCGCCGCCGCTCTCGCTGGGTCGTTCACTGGGCCGCTCGCGCGCGCCGCCGCGCCCCGGCAGTACCGCCTCCAGCGCTTCGTGCAGGTCGCCCTGCGCGGCCACATGTGCCAAAGTTATTGCATAGACGGGTGTGTTACATTCATTCAACTGTGCCCTCCAGGCGCCGGGGCTGCTGCCGCGCGTGCCAAACCTGGCTGATAAAATGGGTGTGTCATATTCATTCAACTGTGCCCTCCAGGCGCCGGGGCTGCTGCCGCGCTGTGTGCCCGGGCGCACGCCAGGCCCAGACAAGCCCAGCAAGGCTGTCCTGGCTCAATACACGTATGCACGGTACACAGAGACCGCGCACACGACGCAGCACCCGGGCAGCGAGGCCAAGCAGCTGCCTGCTCGCCCCACCGGCTGCGACGTCAGAGAGGGCCGCGCGTGCCTGCGGCGCGAGCCTCGACACGCCCGGCAGCATGACCGCGTGCGCGCAGGACGGCACCAGCAGCTCGCGTCCGAGAATCGATGGCGGGTAGTCCATCCGGCCAAAGTGCTCCGCGGAGAGCTCCAAGCTCCCTGTATGCACAGCAAGCACACCAACTGCTTTGGCCGACCCCAAGTTCCCCTGCTGCACACTGCAATGCAGTGCACAAGTGCGCCTGGGGCACAGAGCGCGTCAGCCGCGCTGACAGAGGCCCGCGCACACAGCAAGCTGACAGCACTACCTAGTACATATCCAAGCGGCAGCAACCCCAGCGCAGGCCCAGCAGGGTGCCTGCTGTGCTGGCGCACCGTTAGAGAGCCGGCCGTCCTGCCACAAGTGGCGCCTGCTGGCGCCCGCGCACGCGGACCGCGCGACCGCCGCGTGGCCGTGGAGGCCCGCCCCGCTGGCCGCGTCTGCTACGCTCGTCCAGCTGTGCACCTGCGGGCCGCTGACTGCCCACCGCACCAGCCGCTGGAGGCTGGCGGAGCACCGCATCCTGCCCGAGGCCCGCCCCGCCCTGCCCCGTCACAGCCTGCGCAAGCGCGTCGGCAGCTCCTCGCCTTGTGAGTGGATCAAGGTGTGCAGGTCATCGGCCAGGAAGCTATGAGCAGGCTGCTCAGGCGCTCAGGCTAGCTCGAAACAGGGTTGCACCGACCTGGGCAAGCAACACTTGCCTGGAAGCGAGGCTGATCAGGTGCCCGATGTTGCAGCGCACCAGCTGATTTGCGCGCACCAGTATAGGTAGTCGTCGTGGGCTGCAGTGCTTGACACAGACTTGCATGCGCTTGCCAGCACTGGGGCACCACTGTAGCTGCGGTTGGCAGCCCACTATGCCGTTCGGCGTGCGCGCGCGGCGGAGATAGCGCAGCCTGCAATGGACCGCGCCGGCGAGCTGCCTGTGTTGCGAACAAGGCCGTCGAAGTATGAGTCGAACTGGCGTGCGTACGTGTCCGCGTGCTTCACCCTCACGTTGACCATCCTGGGCAGGCGCGGCGCCGCACACTGTGCTGCAGGCTGACAGGGAGCAGGGCCGCGCCGTGGCTGTCCTGCACGTGCTAGGTCGCAGACTGGCAGGCAGTTTGAGCCCGCAGCGCCTTCGCTGCCCCCTTCCGTATGTGCCTTAAGCTCGACGCTGTCTCCTGCTGTCCTTTACGTCTGCAGGTGGGGCGGGGCCGCTGAATGGGGGCGCATACGACCCGCCCCTGACCCCCCTGTGTCCCGCGCAGCTCCGTGCTGCCGGTGCCCTTCGCGTTTGCGCGGATGGGGGTGGTGCCGGGCGTGGTCACGATCCTGGTGGTCGCCTACTCCAACACGCTGACCAGCTCGCTCCTGCTGCGGGCGGCCGCGCACACGGGGTGCTTCTCCTATGAGGGCGTCGCCGAGGCGGTCGGCGGCCGCGCCTGGAAGGTGCGGCGCCCGCTCGGCTCTGCCGCTCCCTTGCAGGCCCTGGCAGCGCTGTGCATGCCTCGAGCTGCCTACCAGGCCGAGGCCGCTCTGAACCTTACTATGTGGCGGGGCGGGTTGGCCTCAGGCGCACAGCGACCCGCGCTGTAGGTCTTGCGGTTGAATTTATCCATGGGTACGTGCTCAGTGCCCGGCACGTGCGGCAGAGACCAGCCTGCCTCACACGGGGCCCCCAAACCCACGCTTCAGCAACGGTGCGGTGGCTTGGCCTCTGTAGAAATGGCATTTACAATGGCTGGCTGAGCGGGGGCAGCGCGGCGCAGGTCGTGTCGCAGGTCAGCCTGCTGCTGCTGCTGTACGGCACGATCATCGGCGACTTTGCGCTGCTGGCGGACGTGGGCGCGCGCGCGCTCGGCAAGCTGACGCCCACGCCGCCGGCCGCGCTGGTGGGCCACGGCGGGCGCGGCATCATGGTGCTGCTGGCGCTCTGCCCCGTGCTGCCGCTCTGCCTGCTGCGCAGGTGGGCGCTGCGGCCCCCGCTCGGCTTGCTGTGTGCGCGCTGCGGGGGCGGCACTCGGCGCTGCCATGCTGCCTGTGGCAGGAGCCATGGGAGGCCTGCCGTCCTGGTCGGCACATGCTACGTCCTCTTTGGTGACCGGGTGTTGACAGGGTCGCATCCGCTGTGCCCTTGTTGCGAACCTACCGAACATGGGGAATCACCTAGCAGGCCAGCTTCATTGTGCCGGTAGCTGCGCTGCGTGCCGCCACCAGCCCGGTCCAGGCTGCACTGCCTGGCAGCGCCTGCCGGACCCCCGACGCATGCTGCATGTCTGCACCATGTGGCGCCAGGATACACAATCCCTGTCAGCTACAGCTGCGCAGATGCCTTGGAGGTATGCGTGCCCACCTGCGCGTCTGTGCCTCCTGCAGAATGCGCAGCCTGGAGACTGCCGCGACCGCCGGCGTGTTCATTGTGCTGGCACTGGCGGGCATCATTGCTGTGGAGGCACTCCGCGCAGGCCTGCCCGCCATCGCCTCGGGGGAGCTGCCGCTGTGGGAGCTGCAGGCGCGCCCGCATGTTTGTTTGCGATCAGGGTGATGGCTGCTTCAGTAGCTTATAAGCTGGGCGACCTCTGGTTTCAAGATGTGGTGGAGGTGCATGTACTTGCGACTGAGGCAATGAGCACTTTGTCACTTGCCCGCTTCAAGAACTTTTTTGGGTCCCAGACTCGTAACTTCACGCCTGCACGTGTGACCTTGTCAGACGCCACACACACGCATTGCTTCACAGCACACCCATGAGTTGTGCTGGGGCCTGCAGACACAAGTGTGATACAGCGCAGGGCGGCGGCAGCGAGCTGCCCGAGTCGTTCGCCGTGCTGGGCTTTGCGTTCTACCTGCAGCCCTGCCTGCTGCCACTGATGGCGGAGATGCCGCCTGGCGCGGCCGGCGTGCGGCTCATGACCTCCGCAACGCGCATAGTCGTGCTCGGCGTGGCCACGCTGGTGAGGGCGCGACCGCAGCCCCGCGCGTGACCCGCACGCTTTGGGTGCTGAAACTGCCCGTGTCTCTGCCACTTGCACAGCGTTTTCCGACGCTCGGGTGTGTGAGTGCGCACAGCAGGCGCGAGACATGCATGCGTCGACAAGCAAGGCTTGCATGCGCCTCCTGGTGCTGCTAGCACGCCCAAGCCCCGGACTGTCCACAAACGTGTGATGCCATGCTGTGGTCGACACCCCCCTCGCAAGCCGCTCAGGCTGCACAGCAGAATCTGGTAGCCTCCAATCTTTTTTCATGCCCGTGCAGGTGTACGGCATCCTCGGCATATTCGGGGCGGCGCGGTATGGGCTGGCAACGGCCGGCAACATCCTGGTCAACACCTGGCTGGGCTTCAGCCCGGTCGCCGAGGGCGCCCTGGACCTGGCAGTGGGCGCCTACCTGAGCATCTCCATCCCGCCCATCCTGGCGCGCCCTGGGCTGCGGAAGCGCGCGCCGAGCCCTGCCCTGACCGCTTGCCTCGCCTGGCATGTCTGACGTGCAGGGCCGCGTGCAGGCCGTCAGCTGCCCTGCCCTGGGCGCAGCGTCCGCCTGGTGTATGCGTCGCCGAGTACCGGCCAATTCGAGGGTGTCCAGTTGCACAGCATGCTGCGGGAAGGCGCTAGCAGCGCTCACGAGCCTGGTGCCTGGTGAACCGCCTGCTGACCGAGAAGGCTGATGGTACCTGGACGCCCGCCCTCGCTGCCCGGTTGGGCTGCCCGGTCAGGCTGACGGTGGGACCCGCGCGCGCAGCTGGCGGCGCGCTACACGCTGGACGTGCTGGTGTCGGGCGAGGGCGCCCCCTTCTCGGCGCCGCGCCACACGCTGGAGACCGCCGCAATCGTGGTGCCCACGCTGGGCGTCGCGCTGCTCTTCCCGTCCAGCGCCGAAAAGATATTTGCCATCACGGGTGCGGCCTTATTCTTTAGTATTTACCATACCTGCCTGTGCTGTGTGTCCCTCTAAAAGTTTGCAGGAGTGGGATAGCTCCAGCTCGTTGCAACAGCAAAGCTGGCAGTTTTGCATCGGCAGCAGAGAGGGGAGGAGGTGGCGAGAAGCTTGAGGGGATGCAAATATTCTCGGAGGGATGCAATCAGGCCTGGATGCGTGCGCCACGCAACGGCAGAGGCAGCGACGGCGTGCTGTGGGCGGGCGCAGGCGCAAGCGCCGTGTGCATCGTGTGCTACGTCATTCCGGTGGCCATGCACCTGCTGCTGTACGCGCGCGACCCCGGCTATAAAACCCTGGCCGACGCTGGCCGCACGCCGAGCGTTCTCGCGCAGCCACTGCTGTCCAGCAGCCAGGCCTCCCCATGTGCGCCGCTCACCGCTCCGCCAGCCCCCGCGAGGAAAGACGGGGCGGGGCCGGACCGGGACTGCCCCCCAGCCTTGGACGAGGGCGCAGGCGCGGCGGCAGCGGCCAGGGAGCCGTGCGCGGCGCGCGGCAGAGCTGCGCGGTGCGTGGAGTTCCTCGGCGAAGTGGCGCTGCCGCTGGCTGTCGTCGGGCTCGGTATCGGGTTCAGCGTGGCCGCGCTGTTTGTGGCCGTGGTCGCCATGGTATCATGAGGGTTGCACGTGAAGCAAAGCCGTTGCACTGCCGCTAGCATGCGTGGCTCCACGGCTAGGCAGCACTTTTGTCGCGGCGGCGCTTTCTGCAGCAGACACTTGCTGCAGATGATGAAACTGAAGCTGGCCGCCTTGAGGTTGGGGCTGCAAACGAGAGTGCTGTCATGCAGAGCGCGGCGGCGCTGTTTGTGGCGGTTGTTGCCATGGTGTCCTGAGGGCAGGTCGCTGGGTCGAGACCACATGTACACTTGTGAGGAGAGAGTGTGATGCGGCGTTTCACCTGGTTGCATGCATTTTTTCTGGCCTGCTTTTTGCATGGGAACGAGGCTGCCAAGCACACATGTGCTGCACGGAGCCGTTTGTTCTGGGCTGCGGGGCGTGCGTTCAGGCCGTGTCCCAGTTGTCCTGCCTCAGGCTGCCTCAATTGTAATCAGTCTGATCGCATCAGGCCCTTTTGAACTACTTCTGGACCTGATGCAGCAAACCCCCGTTTTTACTGCCGTTGCTGGTGCCAGCACCAGCCAACATCGCCTGGACTTCCAGCTTCCGCAATTCCTGCAGCATGGCCGGCCTGCAGGCGATCTGTGCAGTGCTGCGGGGCGAGCAGAGCCCGCCCCGGTCCTCCTTCCTGTCGCACACAGGATTCATCACTCCCGGGGAGCTGGCTGAGCTGGTTGACGCTCTAGCTGGCAGCGACACGCCGGTAGGCCTGCGGCTGAAGGCATGTCAGCTGGGGGATGCCGGCGCCGCGGCAATTGCGGACGCGCTTTGCGCCCCCACTTCAAGCCTCACCTCGCTCGAGCTGCCGAGTGCGCCGCAGCTGCAGGCTGCCCACCCGCTGTGCACTTTAAGAAAAAGCGTGGCTCACTGCGCGACCTGCAAACTGCAGACAACGCGATCAGCGCCGACGGTGTCCGCGCCCTGGCTGCGCTGATGGCGTCAAACGCGTCGCTGACCTCCTTGGACCTGAGCGGTGCGCAGCGCATTGCCGCTCAGCGAGTGTCTTGTGAGGATGCTTACATCTGCAAAGAATAGAGCAAGATGTCTGCCTGACGCACAGGCAACCCATGCGAAGAAGGAGACGGCGAAGCGCTCGCCTTCATCGCGCACGCTGTGCGTCGCAACGTGCTGCAGGCCAGTGACGCGCGCACGCCTGGGGCACTCCTCGCGACGCCGCCGCTGCGGCCGCTTGCGACGAGCCCCAAGCGCCGCGCAACCGGTCTGGCCGCCTCGCGCCGCAGCGTGCACATTCGCGAGGCGCGCTGCCTTTCACGAGCGCCGTGTCTGGTCTGGCACCCCCTGCGCCATAGCTCCCGTGTTCGCGTCACGGCTCTGAAAGTTGAAAGCTCGAATCTTTCCGAGCATGACACGCTTTAAACCAAGCTTTATTACAATCCTTTGCCTTTTCGTGGCCTGGCACACTGTGCTGGTGCTTAGCTTCTTGCTTCTTGCGCACTGGGAACCAGCCCAGTGCCCGCACGTGTCAGGTGTCGGCTGAGACGCCGAGCGGCGCATACCGGGCCGCGGCGGCGCGCACGCCCGACGACGCCGCCCTGCGCTGCGGCCTGTGGGCCAACGGCCAGGCCGCGTGGGGCGGCGGCCGCACGCCCGGCAGCGCCGCGCCGGGCGACAAGGAGAATGCGCCGCCGACGTCGACCGCGCTGGACGTCGTCGACGTGCACTACAGGCGAGCAGCGCGCACCGCTGCCGCCTGCACATGCGCTTGCTCAAGCAGGTCCCAGCATGCTCGAACACTGCTGGACGTTGGTGCAGCTACATCAAGCATGCGTGCGCCCTTTGCCTGCTCCTTAATGAGAACCAGGAAGCTCCGTACGCCAGGCGCGCCGTAATACAAGTTGAACCTGGGAGCGCGGGCAGGCTGGGCGCGGTGGAGGGCGCGCTGGGCGCGGTGGAGGGCGAGCTGGCCGAGCTGCGCGGGCTGGGCGCGCGCATGGAGGCCTGGAAGCAGCAGATGGATGTGGCCAGCGCGCAGGCGCGCCCGCCGCCCGGGCCGCGCCGGCGGCCTAGAGGCCGTGCGGGCTCGCCGCGCAGCCTGGCATGCAGCCCGCCTGCTGGTGCAGGCACGCTCTAACATGTGCGCTGTTCAGTGTTCGGCAATGATCAAGGGCATGCTGCCCTCGTACTCTGGATGCAACGGTGCGATTGAGATAGTGACAGCTGAGCGGGTGAGCATTCACGCAGGTGGCGACCGTGCTGGACCTGGTAGAGGGCGACACCGGCGCGTTCAGGTCCCGCCTCGCATTCCCGCCCCCGCGCCCCAGCTGCCCGCACACGCCGGCGACCCTGTCTGGGCGCGAGCGGTCAGGCATGGTGGGGCTATGAGGCACTGTGTAAATGCGTAATCTCAAGCTTAAACACAGGTCGTAAGCAGTGAGCACAGAGTAGCAGACTGTGTGAGCCGTGCGGGCCATGTGCAGTCTTGCGTGGATTGCCTGAGCACAGACGGCGCTCGCCTGAGGGACTGCTGTCAGAGAGCAGGTCGAGCAAACACATTACGTGGCGCCCTAACCCTACCCCTCGCGCGCAGGCGCGACCTGCAGCGCCTTGCGGCCGACGTGGACACGCTGCGCGCGTCCGCGCCGCCCGCCGCGCCGCAGGCCGCACCAGAGCCGCTCGGCCAAAGCGACACAGCGGCTGGCGCGGCGCCTGATGGTCAGGCGGGCGCGCTCAGCGGGCCGGGCAGCCCGGCGCCGCAGGCCGCGCGCCCGAGCGCGGCGGTGGGCGCGCCGGCGGCCGCCGCGCAGGGCGTGAGCGTGCAAGGCGAGACGGGCCGCGAGGCGGGCGGGGCGGCCGCGCTGGCGGCGCGGCTGACGGCGCTGGAAGATGCGTTGGGCAGCCTGGGCGCCGCGCAGGCGGCCGCGCACGGCAACGTCAGCGGCGCGCTGCACGCAATCACCGCGCGGCTGGCCGCGCTGCAGGCGCGGGGCCCCGAGCGCGCCTTGCCTGTGCCTTGCATGCCAGTCCACTGGGGAGCGTCTGCCTGGGGCTGTGCGCGCTGGTCCTGGTGGGACAACGCGCGCCCTGGACACGCAGCGCACGCATGTGGTCACAAGCGTCTGCAGAAGCTCTGGCTGGCCGTGCGCCAGCCGCACGCGCAGGCGCGTGGCATGCCGCAAAGAGCAGAGAGGTCCGGGGCTGTGCTCGACCACAGGCGGACCTCGTTCCCAAGGACTGTCCTCGAGACCACTGGCTGCCGCGTGCGCAGGCGGCACAGGATGCGCAGGGGGGCACGGGCGGTCCGCGGGAAGCGGGCGCGGGCGCCTGCGGGGGCCCCAGCCAGGCCCTGGCCAGCGTCTGGCAGCCGGTGCTGGCCCGCCTGCAGCGCGGCCTGGCTCGGGGCGCGGCAGCCTGGCCAGAGTTTGGTCAGGCTGCATGGCGGTGGGGCTGGGACGCATGCGAGACCCTGGCGCCTGGCTCTGAGCAGGCGGCCTGGCCCGGCTGGGGGCTGCTGCTGCACGCTGGGGTGTGGGCCGCGGTGTGCGCAGCGGAGGGCCGCTTTGTGCAGCGCAGGCGGTAGCGTGCGCCGCTCAGGCATGTCTTTGCAGTGTGGGTTGTCTGTGTTGATATTACTGTTCCTCAACGTGCTTGGGGGGAGGCATACATTGAAGCCAGCGTAATACGGAGTGTTTCCTCAACGTAACGAACAGAGTGGCCGTTTCAGGCTCACCCCAGGCCATGGGACATACAGCGCGTGTTTATGGCGCGGGGTACAGAGGACCGGTGCATAGCCTGCTCAGGGGACTTGGCGTTAGAGTCAAACCATTGGACACTGTGAGGATGTCCGAGGCCGCGCGGGCTAAAGCGCCCTGCGACCCAGCTTATGCGTGTCTTGCAGCCAACAGTGGTGCCGTGGGCGACAAATTCGGCCGTCTGCTCATGCAGAGCCATGAAGCGGGCAACTCAAAGTCATGGCAGGCATGCAAGGAGGCCCACCATGCACATGCGCGCTCCACAGGCTTTCTTATGGGTCAAAGCACACGGCGCCCACCACGGGGGCGGCCGCCCTGAGCGTGGCAAGCGGCGCGGGCGGCAGGCCTCGCCGGCTGCGGACGCGGCTGCCGCGCGGGCGGATGCGGAGGCGGAGGCGTCGGCGGGCGGCGCAACCCTGCATGCACTGCCCGCGGCGCGGTTCTGCACACCCTCGTTGGGTACGCATGCTTTCCATGGCCCTCTCACGCGTTCTGTTTGGTGCCCGCGGACACGTGTTTGTCTGCCGCCACCTGGAGTGCTGGCGGCCGGCCAAGGACCAAAGCAGCCGGGTGATACCAACGCAAGGCTGGCACCCAAGATGGGCCCGTCATGTCATGCGTACCTGGGGCGCTGCAGAGGGCCACCCGCTGTCGCCGGGCTCCTCGCTGCGCACCTGCTACACCGACGACGACTCCCCGCCCGCGTCGCCCGCGGCGCCGGTGCTGGAAGCTGCGGACGATGCCTGCTGGTGGCAGGACAACCAGGCGCGGCCCGATTCCGGGGCCGCCTGGCGCGCGCTGAGGGCACACATGCATCTTGCGGAGCCACTTTGTCCGCAGGCGCTGCTCATCCGTCTTGCTGTGGTTGGTTTGCTGACCTGCAAGGAGTGGACTGTATGCAGTAAGGGTGCCTTCCGCCTTGCCGGCGCAGGCGGGAGAGCGGCTGTCACCAGGCAAAGTGCCATTTGGCTACAGTTGCACTCATGATCGTGGGGCGGCGCAGCTGTACCGGTGCACTCTGGAGGCTCGCGGCTGCGCGGGCCGCAGGGGCGGCCCGCTCGAGCGCGCGGCAGCGCCCGCCGCGGCCGTCGCCGCCCCACGCGGCGCAAGCGCGGCCAGCCTCGCCGCCGACGCTACGGTTGCGCGCGCGGCGGCCGTGCCCCTGCCGAGCAGCCCCGCCGGCGCGCGGCTCGGCGCCCCCGGCGCAGCGATCACGGAGGGCGGCGCCGCCGTGCATGCGGCGGCGTCTCTGCCGGCCAGCCCTGCCGACGTGCAGGCCGGCGGACCCTGCGAGGCGGGCTCTGCCAGCGGCGCTGCTGCAGCAGCAACGCTCCAGGTTGGGTCATGCCGGGGGCCGGCGCCCGTGCACCACGCAGCAGGCGCGCAGCCTGACAGCTCCTGCTGTGTAGCTGCGCCCAGCGCGGCAGCAGAGACGGGCGTGGAGCCGCCCGCGCCCGTCTCTGCTGCCGCGCCTCTGGCGAGCAGCCCGGCGGCGCAGCCTGGCGCACGGCCGGGCACGCCCCGCGAGGGAGATCCTCCCACCGGCGCGCCAGGCGGCGGCGACAGCGCGCCCCACCGCTCACCTGCGGCCAACGTTCTGCCCGCCCCGCGCAAGCTGTGGGCAAGCGAGGGCGGCGTAGAGCTGCCGGGTGGCAGCTGCGCGCCGCCGCCGCCAGCCAAGGCGCATGCCAAGCCGGTGCTGGCGCCTGCCGCGGCGTGCGGCAGCAGCCCGCCCGCCCGCCGGGCGCGCTCCGCCGACCTTGCTGGCGCGGGCCCCGCGCCGCCCGGCCAGCCTGCTGCAGGCGCAGGCGAAGCGAGCCCGCCACGGCCGGCAGAGCAGCGGATGCCGGGGCGCGTGCAGCGCGCGGCAGAGCGCTGGGAAGGCCGCTCGGCCACTGGCAGTGAGCAGCCCTGCAGGTAGCGTCAGCTCATGGTCGCACCACTCTAGGAGGCTGCATGATGATCCGCATGTCGTCTGTATTCTTGTCAGGCGCTGAAGCATTGTGCCTTGAGGCAGCCGGATGCTGGGGTGGGTTCCGCGCATGCTGTCTGTCAGGACCCCTGTCGCTGACGCACAAGGGGTGCACCATGCTGACCTGCACGCCACGATCGCGCTATGCAGGCGAGGCCTGTCGCAGGCAGGGAGGCAGGAGCACCTGGCAGCCCTACCTGGCATTGCATGCAAATGAATGGTGGTCAGCATGCCTCCCCGGTCTTAGTGTAGGGCTGCACGGCTTGCTTGTCTAGTCTGATAGAGGATGTGGCAGAACTGATAAGCCAGTAGACTCTACCGGGTAGAGGCCTGGCCAAGCCAGCAGCTACTAAATATAACACTGTGTTTAAAACACACCCGCAATGGACGTTCTGCATGCAGAATCGATTACTTTGCCACTGAAGACCGACCAGCTTACACAGTTTACTTGTATTCAACACCGGGGTAAGCTTACATGCAGTTGCCCGAAAGTGCAGTCCTTGGGCCATGCATGTCTGGCCCAAGGCTGCACCCTTATGGCTGTATACCCCGATTCCCAGCAGCAGTTGCTCGCTGGTTAGGTGCAATGTGGTGAGCAGCGCACATAGCGAGCAGTGACTTGATCAAGTTATTGTCAGGATGTCGTGGTGGGATGAACGATGTATCCTTGGAGCGCCCACACCGGCGGTGCGGAAATCCAAGTGCCTGCTCGCTGGCAGCGTGCTAATTCTGTATCGCTAAGGTTTCTAAAAACGAAAGCACTGTGTTACGGAGCTCACTTCTTTTTCTGCCGCCTGGCATTATGCGCCGGCTGTGCTCCTGTATGCACTGCACCAAGTGGACGTTTACAGCCTGGACCAGATCTAACTGTGCAAGCTTTTAACAACCGCACAATACTTCACACGTATGTGTTTTGACACTCAATGTGCGGCGTGCAGGCAGCTGGAAAGACAGATGGCAAAGGCGGAAAGAAGGAGAGGGTGAACACCCATAGCCCACACTGTTGTATTGCTTGCAAGGATGTGTTGCTTGTGGAGCTCCTTCTTGTGTCTCAGGTTCCACTCCGTCACTGCATGTTAGACGGTGTGTCATGTCCAGGCTGATGTCCTGCAGCATGTCGTCCAGCGGGCCATGCGCTCAAAGTGCTTCTGACGCCCTGTGCCTTCTGCCTGCAGGAAGGCTTCCAGCGCGCCAAGGCGTCGGTGATGACGCAGCCCGACCCCGCCGACCCGCTGCGGGACTGCTACGGCGACGCGCCGCTCGTGCAGA
>JAABUP010004250.1_pt1 | contig 23720 bp, 27 predicted proteins | sample 5559201 | NCBI WGS metagenome assembly JAABUP01 (sample SAMN10711887, study PRJNA513373) | rock metagenome | isolation source: Antarctica rocks | place: Antarctica
TGAACACTCATGCTGGACCTCACTCTTCTGCTCCCTCCGCTTCGCCATCAGCGCGATTGCGTCGGGTTACATTATTGGTGAGGCAACAGCTCTCCCTGGGTTACTTTTCCCGTGAGGCAATGCGCCCTCAAGGTTGTCATTCCCGCAAGGACGCCGATTTAGGCGTCGTCCCGCATGCCGTCGTAGCGAGAGAGTGGTCGATGAGCCACCAACATGATCATAGAGGCGACACTGGAGTCCTTGTCTCAGGCGTAGGCGGCGCTTCCGGTTATAGCGTGGCTGAGTATGCCACCCGATACTTCAAGCATGTGTTCTGGTCCGACGCTGATGCACAAGCCCCGGGTCTGCTCACGAACCGCTCTCATGCGCTCGTCGTTCCTATTGCAACAGCGCCCGGTTACCTCGACTTCCTCATCACGGCATGCATACGGCGCGGCGTCACGGTGGTCTCTCCTAACGTTGATGTGGAGGTGGCCGTCCTGGCCCAGAATCAGGACCGGCTGACGACTGCCGGACTGCGCGTATGGCTGTCGACGGCCGAGGTCGTCGAGAAGTGTCGCGACAAGTGGGCGTTTTGGCAGTGGGGCCAGGGTTGGTCTGCGGCAAGTTTCCCGGCGACATGGGACAACATCGCAGCAATACCACCTGAGGTAATTCGTCGGGGTGTCATCGCGAAACCCCGCGTAGGAAGTGGTAGCTCGGGTGTGCGTATGGCAACGTCTGCGGACGCTCTTGAGCAGGCTAATGAGGCCCTATGTGACCCCATCTTTCAAGAGGCCATCTCCGGAAATGAGTTCTCTGCCGACTGTCTCTCGTGGCGCAACGGACCCATCCTGGTGCACTTGCGGCGGCGGGTGTCCGCGAAGGCCGGGATGTCTACAGTTACGGAAACGTTCACCGACACGGTCCTCACAGAACGTGTGCAAGGACTACTCAGCGCCTTAGGCTACGAGGGCCCGTCGTGCGTACAGGGATTTATTTTAGACAACGGAGAACACCTCTTCACGGAGGTCAATGCCCGCTTCGGAGGGGGCTGCGCCCTCGCCGAACACAGCGGCGGTCGATTATTGTCTCGCTACTTCGATTATCTGTCGACTGGAAGCATGATCGGGGGGAAATTTGAGTACGAGGCTGGCTACATTTTAGTACGGCCGTACAAGACGGTCTGCATGAGGAGGTAGACGTGAAAGCGCTGGTTATTAGTCCTCACCCCGACGACGAGACACTGGGGTGCGGCGGTTCTATCGCTGCACTCACCAACGCCGGATGCGACGTGTTCGTTATGTGTGTCGCCTGTCACGACTTCAACACGGGGCCTGACGGATGGGCCCGGGACGCTAACCGGGAGGCGGAATTCAAAGAGGCGTGCGGCGCGCTCGGCGTGACGGATTGCGAGGTGTTGCTGCATCCCGACGTCCGCGATGATCTCACTGCCTCCACATCACGCATAATATACGCTATCGAGACGGGATCCCGTTTGTCAATCGACAGTATCTCTCCCGACCTGGTTTTCTTGCCGGTAGCGAGTTCCGTGCATCAGGATCACAGAGTGGTCCATGCGGCAGCCTTGTCGGCGTGTCGACTCCGCGAGCCAGGCCGCCCGAGACCGCTAGGAATCCTTGGATACCGCGGCCCTGACGACTTGTGCTTCGCTTACGCTGAACAGATGACGCTGTTCATAGACACGAGCCAACGTCAAGACTCTAAGCACCGGGCTCTGGGTAGCTACAAGTACCAAATGAAGCCCTACCCGCATCCCCGATCATTCACTGCGATTGAGGCGATCGACCGCATGAACGGCCTGTCCAATGGAGTTGAGTGCGCGGAAGTCTTTACGCCCTACCGGCTGTCGCTGCTCATAGGGTCTTCAGGACGGTCGGCGACGTCTGTGGTGAAACCATCTTCACCGGTACCAGGACCGCCGGGATGACGAAGGGCACGCGTCGCACTAGCGGACGAACCATAGGTCAAGTCGGCGCGGGCTGATGGTCCGGGGTCTCGACGCGGACAGGGCCGACAGATGTTTCAGGAGGTGGACTATCAACTTCAGATGCTGCAGACAGCTTGTTGCTACGAGCGTCACACTCGCCGTGCATAAGCTGACATCGCACGCTCGAGCAGTTCCCCATACCAATCGGCCACAGGCCGGAGGTACTCGCTCGCCTCCCGGACGCTCATCACGTGTACGGCGGTGACTACTTCAGCCCCTGGCGGGTTGGTTGGGGGACCTATCCGTCTTGCGTCACACACCCCCCATAGCCAAGCCTTCTCTGGGTGGGGCAGGTACGGTCTATAGGGTATGTCACGATAGCCGATTGCACGATGCGCACCGAACCACAGGTAAGGGCCAAGGGCCTCCAGGCCGGCCTCCTCGAGCAGTTCGCGATCCGCGCAATCGTTGATGGGCTCTCGGTATTCCCGTGTCCCCCCAGGAAGGAAGCGTTTACCGATCTCGTCTTCACATACGCAGACTTGTCCACTACTCACGACAGCTACAACATGGACACTCTGGACGAGCACCTCGGGAGGAGGCGTGTCCGTGTAAGTGGCCCAGACTTGGACGTCAGGCCAGTGTTGTTTTTCATACAAACCGCCCATCTTTTCACCTCTGGAAGATTCCTATGAGCATGAGCACAGCAGCTATGTCCTCGAGCGACTACAGGTACGAACACGGTGTAAGGACGCCGTTGATAGTAGACACAGATATTATAGGTCTTAACGACGATGCCTTCGCCTTGCATTACCTACTCGCGTCCGGGGTAGTTCCAGCAGCCGTCACAACATCGACAGGTAACTCATACGCCTCCCGCAGTGCTCTTGATGCAAGAGATCTCCTCAGCCTATACGCTGGGGCCAGTGAAGTCACCGTTTTGTGCGGTGCGGATAGTCCGAGCAGTTGGACGCCGGATGTGTGCTCGATGCATCGCATCGCTCGGAGCAAGCTTGCGGATCGGCAGTACTTTGGACAACTTGGCGAGCGCGGCGCTGTCGCGTGCACCACCGAGCCGTCTGAGGGTGCCGCTCACACCACGGACGCGAGTGAGGCAGTCAAGGCTGGACGCTTTGTTATCCCGCCTTTTGACTACCTTGCGCTCGGACCACTCAGTAACCTCAGCGACGCGCTGTCTAAGGGCGAGCTGACGTCGCACGACATCCGACGCATCGTCTTCTCGGGTGGTGCTTTCGAAGCACCTGGCAACGTGGGAGCCCTTGCTGAGTTCAACGTCTTCGCCGACCCACGAGCGGCATCCTCCGTCTTCAACTCGGGCATAAGAGACATCATTGTGGTACCTCTTGATGTGACATCTCGTGCGACATATGGAATTGCCGAGTTCAGTGCCATCAGTCGCAGCGGAAGCCACTTCGGCAAGCTGCTGACCGCAGTGAAACATGAGGATTTCGGTAGGGATGCTGGTTATAGGGAGCCGATGTGGGATCTTGTAGCAGCTGTCGTGTACTTGCGCCCAGAGGTCATCCGTCGGGCCGACAATGCCTTTGTGACCGTGGAGCAGGAACCAAGTCCGTGGTTCGGGGCGACGTTCACTTCCACCGCGCTACATGAAACGCAGAGCGAGGCCAGCGTTACCATCGTAAAAGAGATCGACGCTCACCTTCTGGGGCAACTGTTCGTACGTGCTTTTGGACAGGAGTCCCTGACGTGAGCGATCTACTGGCCCTGGGCTCGCTCAGCGTAGTCATTCCTGTGCGAGATGATCCGCTTTTGTTCCGCTGCCTCGCTTCTGTAGACGAGAAAGTGGAAGTCGTTGTCGTGACCAACGGAAGCTCACCGGACTACCGCCAGTCAGTGGTCGAAGTGACTGATCCACCTATCACCGTCGTCAGTTTAGCCGAAGCAGGCATAGGAGGAGCGTACAACGCTGGCATCACGGCGGCTAGCGGCAAGTACATTCTGCTTATGGACTCCGACTGTGTCTTCAGGCCCGGAACGATCCTGGCGCTTGCAACTGCCGTCGAGAAGGCGGACTTCGCCAAAGGCCGCGTGGTGTTCAGCTCGCATAATTGGGAGACTCGCCTGACAGCCGAGGCTCGAGAGCACTTGGAAGACCCGTTGCGTACGGGAAAGGTGAACGCCTACAGCCCGCCGCTGTTGTACCGAAAGACAGTTGTCGACTGCATGGGCGGCTATCACTTTGATCCGCGTCTGCAGTGGCGGGAAGACCGTGACTTCGAGTTGCGTCGACGTCGATCAGGTGTGGCCGTGCAGTTCGTCGAGTCTGCGGTAATCGTGCACAAGCCTCTAACGGTCCGTGAGGACCTAAGGAGTGTGATGAGCTACGGCCAGGCACAGCGGCTAGGCGAGCGCCTTGGTATTTTACCCTCAACTTCGATCGCCCACGAGGTCTGGAAGCTGTCACGCCTCATGGCGCGTATCTTCAGTGCCACAAGGGATCCTATCCTCGCTGCCTACCCGATGCTTCGCTGCGTCGCTTTCTCTGCAGGATACAGAAACCCGGCTTCAGACTAGCGAGTTATAGCCCTCTAGCCTCACGCGAGTAGACAATGATCATACTGACAGACTTGGACGGAACGCTCACTGACCAGCAAGGCGTCATCTCAGAGCCCAACTATCACGCGATCCAGGGCCTTCGGACCCTTGGCGTGGCGGTTGTGCTCGCCACCGGACGCCCTTCGCGGGTTTTGAGCCTGCCACCGCACCAGACTGCACTCTTCGATGAAATCATCGCGTGCAACGGTGCAGAACGTATCCGATCCGGCCGCGCCGAGCTTGTTGCCCCACTCCCGAGTAACGTCTTGAAGGCTATTGTGACTCTGAGTGCGCGGCCGGACCTGTCCGGAACGTACGCCGTCGAGTATGGGTCATCTTTTGGTTACGAGCCGGACTACGCCTCCTGGCCGGCGACTGACAGGGACCCCAACGCAGTCGTCGGTTCGCTCGCGGAGTTGTGCCAATGTGGCAGAGAGGTCGCGAAGGTTCTTTTCAAGGCCAACAGTCCCGTGAGCCCTGACACCATAGCCCACATGCTTCAGTCTCACCTGGGTCCCACAGTATGTGTGACGCATTCCAATCCGCTAGGGACGCCAGGGCCGGTAGAAATCACGACTAGAAAAGCTAATAAGGGCGCTGCCGCGCGTGAGTTCTTGCGCAGCACCCACAGGAAGCTTGGGATAGTTGTCGCTTTCGGTGATCAGTTGAACGACTTGACGCTTCTTGAGTTAGGCGACTACTCCTTCGCGGTAGGAGACGCGCACCCCGCCTTAACGGCCCGCTTTCCCAGAATCCCCAACGATCACTACTCAGCCGTTAGTGACGTTCTTATGAGAGGAGTTCGATCAAGATGGCTATCAACGACCAGACCCCGTACAGACTGGCGATAGCAGGCGATGGCTTCGGGTGGGGAAGCGTCGGGTTACTTGCAGCCTTAATGCATGTCATCCGCCTCCGGCACAAAGACCTCACTTTCGTGGGCCTCGACACCGACATAGGGCGCCCCGTACTGGGACGCCAAGCGGTCGAAAAGTGGATCCACACGTCCACACTGGATGACCATGGCCTCGCCCGAGTGCTCGAGCAGCAAGGGGTGCGAGCGGCAGTAGTTGTCCTCAACGCCTTACTAGCCTCCCGGCTAGAGTCCATCGGCTGCCCCGTGGTGTACGTCGACACCATGCCTTTCCTGTGGACTGAGCACGAGTTCATTCCAAGGAACGCAACGCGATACTGCGCTCAGCTATGTTCCGCGCTGCCACGGCCGTGTTGGCCGGTACTGCGCGGTATCGAGGCGCTTCGCTGGGTCGGTGGCATCGTGGGTCCCACTCCAAGGATCGCCTCCGCACGGGTCCCGGGAAAGGCAGTGCTAACCGTTGGGGGCCTCCAGTCTCCAGTCAGCACGACCGGTAGTGTCTCCGCCTACCTGCAACTAGTACTGAACCCGGTGCTGCGCGCCTTCCGTGATCGAGGGTTTCATCACGTCGTCGTCGCTGGCAACCTAGAGGTGCATCAGCTACCGATCGACGTAGAAGCTGCGCACGGGCTGACACTCACTGGCGGACGCATGGAGCGAGACGAGTTCGTCCGCGAGCTCAGTAGCGCGGACATGATCGCTACCTCCCCCGGCCTGACTACAATGCTCGAAATCAGCGCCATGGGGCAGCGGGCAATAATCTTACCGCCGCAGAATCTCAGCCAGATGATGTTCGCATCGGAGGTCGCGAACTTGGTAGACTCCCGCATCGTCCTGTCTTGGCCGTCGATCGTCATGGACCAGAACGTCATAGTACGAGAGCGAGAGCGTGGAGAGGAAGCTGCCATCCAGGCGATCTATAATCACATAACGGCAGCCAGTGCGGCATGGCCCAAGGGCTTACCACAGCTCGTGGATGACTCCATCGCCGCATTGGCGTATGCCAGCGCCTTGGAAATCACACTCGCTCCGCTCGGAGCCGCGTTCGGCAATGGTGGTGCAGGGGATGTTGTCGACGTCCTCGACGAAGTGTTGCGAGAAGGCGTCGTGCCCAGCCCCGTTTGAACGCGGAAGCGTGCCGGTGGTCTTGGCGGATGAGACCTCTAGTACTCTGTTACTTTGGCCAAGAGGAACGCCTGGCCGGCGAGCGCGGCGAGCGTGCGGCGCAGCAACAGGTGGATGAGCAGGGCGTCGCGGCGGCGCGCCACGGCGGTGGCCAGCCAGAGGCGGCTGCCCACGGTGAGCGCGCGGGCCGCCCACACCACGCCCCCGCGCACGCGCACCCGGAGCTCGTCGGCCTGCACCTGCCGCGCCTCCACGTCGGTGACCATCCGATCGTGCAAGAGCGCGGCGTGCGCCCCCGCCTTGTGCAGCTAGGCGCGCACGGTGTGCTCGTCCAGCCCGAAGGCCGCCACGATCGCCGGGATGGGGCAGCCGTGGAGGAGTAGCGTGAGCACCAGCGTCAGCGTTGCCTCCGGGTGGTGCAGGCGGTAGACGGGCGTGTTCGTCGTCGCCGCGCAGGTGCGCCCGCAGGTGCGGCAGCGATAGCGCCGTTCGCTGTGGGAATGCACGCGGATGTTGCCCGCGCCGACCGTCCCCTTGTCGAGACTGCTGAAAAATCCTGTCGTAGAGCAAGCGAGGCCGACGGTGGTAGACTGAGGGTCCGAGGAGTCACGTAAGGAGGGGATGATGTTACGTGCTTCTTACTATACGCCGCCAAGCGTGATTGATGAGCAGGTCTTCACCGCTCTTGTGCCGGACGATCACTATCTACGGCGCGTGAAAACGATCCTCGACTTCGAGCGTTATCGCACGCTGCTCGCTCCCTGCTACAGCGCGACGGACGGACGCCCTGCCGACGACCCTGTCCTCATGGTGAAGTTGGAGTTCCTGCAGTTCCACTATAGGTTGTCGGATCGCGAAGTCATCGCCGAGGCGCAGGTCAACGTGGCCTATCGTTTCTTCCTGGATTTGTCCTTGGAGAGCACGCTCCCCCATCCAAGCTTGCTGAGCGTCTTTCGGGCGCGGTTGGGGGAGGAGCGCCATCAGCACATTTTCGCCGATGTGGTGGCGCAAGGGCGGGACCAGGGGCTGATCAAGGATCGGCTGCGCCTGAAGGATGCCACCCATGTGATTGCCGCTATCGCCATCCCGTCGACGCTCCGCTTGGTGGCGCAGACACGGCGACGCCTGTTGGAGGCAGTGCGTCCCTTCGCCCCCGCGCGGGTGGCGGATGAGGAAGATCAGGCCGCGCAGGTGCGCCTGGCAACGAGTGACCTGTCGGACGTGGACAGGTTGGCGCAGCGCGTGGCCCATCTGCGCGCCATCGTGGCGTGGGTCGATGACGTGGCGGGTGCGTGGTTGCCCGACGACGCGGAGGCCGAGCCCCACGGTCAGGCCGTGCGGGCCATCCTGGACCTTGCGCATAAGGTGCTGGCCGATCGCGCCGATCCGGAGGCTGGCGACGCACTGGTGAGCCTGGTCGATCCGGAGGCGCGGCGCGGCAAGCACGGGGCCTACTACACGGGCTACGCGCTGGATGTCGCGATGGATGCGGATAGTGAATTAATCACCGCCGTCAACCTCTTGCCAGCCAACGGCGACGAGGCTGCGGATACAGAAACGCTGATCGCGCAGGAAGAAGAGGCGCAGGGCAATGAGGTTCAGGCGCTCTCGATCGATGGGATCGGGTTCCGCGGGGATTTGCTGCGTCACTGGCAAGACCCGGACGGGCTCCATCTCGACGTCTTTGTCCCGCCTTCGCCCGAACCAGCGCCGTTATCCTCCTTTCCTGGCGAAGACTTCACGCTTGATAGGGAGGGCAAGGTCTTAACCTGTCCGGGTGGTCAGCAGACCCACTACCGAACGCGCACGACGCCCAACACGGGCTGGACGTACACCTTTCCCGCAGCCACCTGCCACGCCTGTCCCCTCCGTGCGCAGTGTTTGGCCAAGCCAACAGGCGTCAGTGGGCGTACTGTCATTAAGAACGACTACGCTGCGGAGTATGCGGCCGCACGAGCGAAGGCCCAGACCGCGACCTATCAGGAGGTGCGGCAGGAGCATCGCGCCATCGAGCATAAGTTAGCGGAACTGGTGCGCCGACATGGCGCGCGACGCAGCCGTTATCGGGGCCGAGGCCGGGGGCTGATTCAATACCTGATGACTGCGGTGGTCGCGAACGTGAAGCGGATGGTCCGCCTGCTGTGGCCGCAGACCCCCTCACCTGGTGGGTCGGCGGGGGCAGATCGTGCGAGTGGGGCACCTCCTGCTCCTCTATTACGAGCCGTCTGTTGGTCTTTCTCACTTTATCCATCGTTTTGGGCCGCATCTCGCCCGGTCGCTTCTTGATGCACCGACTTTTTCAGCAGTCTCTTGTCGGGGTAGGCCAGGTTGGGGCAGGATACAGAGGACGGGCCCATGCCCCAGGCTCCTGACGCCCGCGTGAGCGAGACGCGGGCACCTTTAGCCTGCCGCATGCGGCCCCTCATCGCCAGCACCGCCCGTTTCACGGTTCACGGTAGCTGTGCCGTAGGGGCGAGACTTATGCTGAAAATCTTGATTAGAACTATGTTGGGCTATCAGCCTGAGCCGTCATATGGTCACAGTGGGCCACGGCACTGGACACGTTGTAGCGAGGTGGCTTCATGGTTCGATGCGGCGTCCCTCTGGCCCCCGCAGTGCACGAACTCCAACCATAGCGAACGCACACATGGCAACCGCGGCTGTCAGGGCGACAGCAAAGCCTGCCCGCGCGCCGAAGGCGTCCATGGAACGTCCCGCGATTGTTGCTGCGCCAGCTGAACCTGCCGCACTCGCGGAGTTCAACCAAGCGAACGCTTGTGTGAGGACGGTTCGATGGACGCTCGCCTCAGCGAGCACGGAACAGAGCACTAGAATTGGAGGGATTGCCATGCCCACGACGGCGAGGGCGATTCCGAGCCGCAGCGGAGAGTCAGCCACAAGCAGCGGTAGGCAGGCAAGCGCCAGCCCCGCTGTCACAGCTGCGAGCTGCGCCGCAGGCGCAGCTCGCCACCGGCGCAGCCCGTATAGCCAGCCGGCCAACAGGCCGCTGCTGCTCGACACCGCGTAGAGGGGAGCGGCCGCCTCCGCCGCGCCGTGCTGCACTGCGAAGGCCGCTACCGAGACCTGCATGGCGCCGAAGTAAATCCCCACGGCGAGGTTTATACCGATCAGGACGACGAATGCCGGTGCCAGAAGTGTGTGGCTGGTTCGCCGACGCTCGGTGTCGCCGAAGGCTGGCGGCGGCGCGCTGCGGCGTTGGGCGGCCAAGGCCAGTCCGCCTGTTACCACTAAGCCAGCGGCCAACACTGTTCCGCGCTCCGCATACCCGCTCGCAGCCACTGTGCTGACCAGGACTGGACCGATCAAGTAGGCCAGCCCATTGCTGAGTGCCTCCAACGAGAAAGCCGCGGGTAACGCCGTGTCCTGGCCAGCACGCAGTAACGCTGACCAGCGAGCCGCAGACAGCGCGCCGTACTGCGGAATCGTGGCGCCAACTAGGACTCCACCTACCGCCATCAACCAGCCGGGGGTGCTCGCCTTGGTCAGTGCCAGCAGCGCGACCACCGCCATGGAATGGGCTAGCAGCGCGAGTGGCAGGACGCGCGTCTGACCGAAGTGGTCGATCAGACGCGCCAGTTGCGGCCCTACCAGAGCCTCGGCGAGAGCGAAGCCGCCGGTCACCAAGCCCGCCAAGGCATATGAGCCGGTCCGGGCATGCACCAGCCATAAAATGCCGAGACTAGTCATGGCTATACCGATACGTCCACCGGCAGCGGCAAAAAAGAAAGCCGCTGCACCGGGGGTGCGCAAAAGGGTACGGTAACTTTGCGACGGCATGACGCATCCCTTCGTTGCCTCGGTGGGGCGGACCACCCGGGGTCGTCGGCGTCCAAATTAGCCAACCCGTGGTCGCTACCTAGAACCATCCAACGTTGGAGTGGTACAGGGACGCAAGTCCCACGCCAACTCCATTATCGGGGCAAAGTCTGCCTGTCAGTCTCAAGTAGTTACTATAGTGCAGACGGTAGCCAAGTCGGTCGACGGAAGGGTCGGTCTCGCCGACCGCCTGCAGCAAGGCGCTCACCTCGACCGAACAGCAAGAGTCATGCCCACTGGAGTGGTAGACGCCCGGCCCAGGTAAGCAGGATCCGTGGACATGAAGGCAGCCACCCTGTGACAGACCTCGCCATGTGTTGGGCTACGCCGGCTTGCAGGACCTTTGGCCGAAACGGCAGCGACGGGGTGCGATCTCTCGTGGCTTATTTCCGCCTGCGACGCCGCTCTAACGTCTGTGGTAGCCCGCGCGTTTTCGGCCACCGATGCTGCACGTAGACGTAGCCCCTACCAAGGCGAGGTCTACCCCGTGATTACCTCGGAGACCTTCCACGGCACCGGCCCTGTCCTTGATGCCAAGATCGTCGGCGGGTCCGGCAGGAGGCGCGGATCGCGCCAGCTAGGTCGCGCGCCTAGGTGCCGGCAGGGGCGAGGGAGATGTCCGTCACCAGCCGGCCCACTCCAACGCGCCGGCGTCCCGAGAGGCGCGCTTGTCCTCCTAGCCGGGCAGATAGCGCGTTTTCTGGGGCACGCCGGCGGCGATGCAGGCGGCGCAGGAGGGGTGCCCGTCGCTGGCCTCGGACGCGGGCTTGGGGGGGATATGCCGGCCCCTTTGTGGCATGAGCGTGGCCATGGTCAGGGCCTCCCGAGGCGCACGTACAAGGCGTACCAATCGCGGGCGATGCGCGTCTGGGCGTCGCCCAGTCCGATCTTGCCGGAGCAGACGGCCTCGTGGACGGCAAGCTCCAGCCGATCCTTGTTTTTCTGTCGCGGTCTATCCTGATGGCCTCTCGCTAGGGGTCGATACGCCAGGCACCCTCGGCGTAGACGAGTCGGCGTTCCTCGCGGCCCGTGTCTAGGCGCGCGAGCTGGGCCGGGAGCCCGTCGAGCGCCCGCGTTATGTCGAATAGATCCCGGCCCCTGACGGAGATAAACACGCCATCGGCCTTGATCTGAAGCGTGGCCGGTGCCGAACGCTCCCCACCCCCGACCCCAAGGGCGGCGGCGAGGGCCGGGGCGACGCCGGGCGAAGCCATCGCGGGGCCGACAAGCCGGGCCAGGGGCAGGGGCGGGCCGGACGCGGCCAGCAGGAGCACGCCCCAGGGGTGCTGCTCCTCATCGCGCACGGGCAGGAACGTATGCCGCTCGACGGCGACGCCGGCGGCGTGCAGGGCGTCGGCGAGCGGGCCGGCGGCATCGGCCGTGACGCGATCCGTGGTCAGGGTGACGTGCGCCGGTATGGCGTCACCTAAGGAGTTGTCCGCGTACAGGTAGGCCATACCCTATCTACCCGTCCAGGGCTTCCAGGTCGGCCCACAACGCGGCCCGCAGCTGGCCTCGATCCGCGTAACCGCCTCCGCCCTCGAACAGTATCCCCGTCTGCGTGTCCCCGATCGCTACCCAATCGTGGCCGGGAGGGCGTCGTGTCGCCGCGGGGCGTGCGTCGGCAACGGTAACTGCTGGTGTGCCCTTTGTTTGCCCCACGCCCTTGCGTTCCTCGCTGTGTCGAGGGGTAAGGTCCTGCACGGATTCAGTGCGCGCGGTGGGGGGCGTGGTGATCGTCGGGGTGACGATCACTGTCGGCGTGCCCCGCGCCTCCCGGGATATGTCGGGCTCCCCTCTAGGCGGCGGAGCGCCTGGCAAATTATTTGCCACCCCCGCCGATCGAGGGCGGGGGTCTGCGGCCTGCACGTCCTTCACCTTGATGCGCTCGCCGCGACTGGCGCGCGCGAGCAGCGCGTCCCGCGCCGTACCCTCCAAGTCGGCGATTTCCGCGGCGACGGTGGCACCCACGGCCCCGCTCGCGACGGCCGCCTCGATGCGCGGGTCGCTCACGAGCTTGAGGCGATTTTCGACGAATGTGTGACTCTTGCCCAGGCGCTCGGAGAGGGCGCGCATGGAGAGGCCCAAACGCTCCATGAGGCGGTGGTAGGCGCGGGCCTCATCGAGCGGGCTGAGGTCGCTGCGCTGGACGTTCTCGACGAGGGCAATTGTCTCCATCGCGTCGTCGTCCATGTCGCGCACCAGGCATGGGACAGCGTCCAAGCCGGCGAGTTGTGCGGCGCGCCAGCGGCGCTCGCCGGCGGTGATCTGGTAGTTCTCGTCGTCGCCCGGCGTCTGACGCACGAGCAGGGATTGGAGCACGCCGTGTTGCCGGATCGACGTGGCCAGCTCGTCAAGCGCGGCGTGCTGCGCGGGGTCGTCGAGGTCTCGCCGCGGCTGGAACGGGTTGGGGGAGAGGTGGGCGACGGCTATCTCCCGCGCCGGGACCTGCTCGCCGGCGGCCGGGTCCGGGCCGCCGAACAGGTCGAAGACGTCGCGCCGGGCGAAGCCTTTAGCCACGAGCCACCTCCCTCTCTCCCATCTCTTCCGCGTGCGCGGGAGCGTCGAGGCCCCAGTCGGCAATCAGGCGATCGGCCAACGCGGCATACGCCTGGGCGGATGGGTGGCGCGGGCTATGCAGCGTGGGCGGCACGGCCGCGGCCGCGGCGTCACGGATCGCCGTGGCGCGGGGGATCTCGCCAAGGAGCGGGAAGCCCTGGGCGGCGGCGACCTCGTGGAGTTGCGGGGCGTACGAGCGGTCGTGTGCCGTGCGCGCGTCCGTCATAGTCAACACGAGGCCCGCGATGCGCAGGCCGGGGTTGAGCTTGCGGCTCTTGACGCGGGCAATCGTCTGCAGGAAGAGCGAGAGGCCGCCGACGGCAAGGTAGTCGGGTTGCACGGGAATGACCACTTCTTGCGCGGCCGTGAGGGCGTTAATGACGAGCAGGTTGAGGGCAGGCGGGCAGTCGAGCAGGATCGCGTCGTAGGCCCCCGCGAGGGGCGCGAGCATCTCGTTCAGGACGTATTCGCGCCGCTCCGTGTTGAGCAGAGCCAGGTCCGCTGCGGAGAGAGCTAGGCTTGACGGCAAGAGGTCGAGGCCGTCGGGGTCGAGATGCACGATCATATCGCGCAGCTCCGGCGCGTCGCCGGTGTTGATGACGCCCTCCATGGCGGTCCACACCGTCCGTTCTGGCTGCCGGACGCCAGTGGCCAGCGTGAGCGACGCCTGCGGGTCGAGGTCAATCATCAGGATATGCAGGCCGCGCACGGCCATCGCGGCACCAAGCGCCCATGTCGTCGAGGTCTTTCCGGTGCCGCCCTTATGGTTGGCGACGGCTATCACTCTGCTCATCATGTTACGCCTCCTTGTCGTCGTCCGTGTCAAGGGCACTCGTGGCCCCTGCGGACACGTCGGATAGAGGGGTGGTGGCCGCGGCGACTTTCACCGCCTCCGCCTTCTGCTTCATCCGGCGCTTCTTGCGCGAGGGCTGCCCGACCTGCCCCAGGTGGTGCGTGCGGTAGGCGTCGATCGCGGCCTGCGACACGAGGCGGACATTGGGACTGGGTAGCTCGGACTCCAGCGTGCCGCGCTTGATCGCGGCCTGGACGGTCACGCGGGCAATGCCCAGCATCTCGGCGGCCTGGGCGGTCGTGTAGCGGGCGACGGTGTAGAGGGGATCGGCGTGTTGTTTCGGCATACTCGTAGCGTACCGCGTGGCGCAGCATTCCGGCAGGAAAAGCATGGCGGGCGATGCTCGTGTGGGCGTCAGTGTCGTCATGACTGGTGGTTTCTCTTGACCGTCCGTGGAGGGCTGACCGATGGCGGTCAGTCCTCCGGGCTTCTGTCTAAGCGGCACGCCGGCCAGCGTGCGCGTGGGCCTCGTCCGTATGGCCGGGCGGCGGGGCAGCGGAGCTGCGTCGGCGTCAGTAGGTACGCGTCGGCGACGACGTGGCGGATGCGGCGGGCCTCGGCGAACTGCGCACGTCGCAGATGCCGGAGGGCCGCGCGCTGGCCCTCGTCCAAGCCGTCACGCTGCATCATCGGGCGTTTCCTCGTGTTCCTCGTCGGGGGTGGCGTCGGCGTACGGTCTCAGGGCGTCGAGGCCGTCTCGCATGTGGCAGACGTGGGCGCGTTCGCCCTCGTCCAGGGCCTCGAACGCGACGGCACGCAGCGTGCGATCCCATGGGCTGATCTCGTCGTCGCCTAGCCCGTCCAGCAGGTCGAAGGCGCGCGAGGCCCGCTCAATCACTTCCACCGAGTGGGCCTTCTGCGCGCGGAACAGGCGGGCGATCTGGTGGCACGCCTCGGGTTTTTATGTTATGTCAACGATCTGCATCGGGTGTCCCTCCTACCAGTCCTCTATGTCGTCGGCGTCGTCTACGTCGCCCCGGTCGGGCATCCCCAGGACCTCGCCCACCGGGCGCAGGCCGGCGAGGTCCTGTAGCTCCTGACTGACCTGGCCCGGCGTGAGCGCCGCCAGGGCCTCGATCAGCCGGGCGAAATTATTGTGGTCGATGGCGACGAGGGCGCGTAACTGTGCGCCATCGGGGGCCTGCGGCGCTAATGCGGCCCAGGCGGTCTTGGCTTGCGCGAGCCAGGCGCTACGCGGCTTGGTCACGGCCCAGGGCATGGGTGTCTCCTTCCGTGCACGGGGTGATGTCGTGGGCGGTGCAGGCGTCGCAGGCGAAGGCAAACAGGGCGGGGTCGATGTCCACGAACTCGTCACTCTCGTAGGTGGGCCACGGTGCGGCGTCGGCGGGGTCGCCGGTGTTGTCGCGGGCGCCGACGCGGCAGGTGCGGCGCTCGCTGTAGAAGGCGCGCAGGTCGGCGCTGCCGCAGTCCGGGCAGGTCCAGACGACGGCGGCTTCCGGGGACGCGGTGAGGGGCAGGCCGCAGCCGGCGCACGGTGCGCCGTCGTCGGGATCGCCGGCATGGATGGGTGCCACATCATCGCCGACGGCGCGACCGTCGTGCGCGTAGATCGTGCCGTTGGGGTCGCGGCGGTCGTCGCCGTCGACGCAGGGCAGGCAGAGGGGATGCCCGATCATCGCGTAGCCGATAGGGGTCATGGTGTGCGCTCCTCATATTCGGTACGATGTCCCGCGTGTCAAACACCCGCTTCACACTTGTGAAACGTGCGAAATGTTTTCAAACGAGCGGTACTAGGCGGCGCGCGCGGCGTCGAGCGCGGGGGCGATCTCCTCCATGAGGGCGGCGACGCCGGCCCTAATGGCGGTGAGATTGGCGGCGAGGGTGGCGCGCGAGACCTTGTACAGGGCGAGGTAGGTGGGTGTGTTCGGGGTCGGGATCGCGAGGGCGGCGCACACGCAATAGGCGATACTCTCGGCCTGGCACTCGGCCTGCTGGGTGCTGAACGTGCGGCGCTCCTCGGCGCGGTGCATCTTTTCGTGACACATTTCATGGATCAGAGTCTTGCAGAGGTTGCCGGCGGGGTTGCCCTCTTTCAGGTCGATGCGGCCGTCGCCGTAGCTGACGCCGTTGGCGTCCCGGATAAGGCGCGGCTTGAAGGCGACGGAGAGGCCGCCATGCTCGGCGACCTCGACAAGCTGGCGTAGCAGGGCGTCGTAGCGGTCGCCCTCGACGGCGTGGACGGTGAGCGCGGGGAGGTCGTCGCCCTCGGTGTCCGCGTAGTCGAAAACCCAGCCCGTGCGGAATCTGAGGGCAATCACGGTGTCGTCGTCGGCGTCGGTCTTGCCCGTGATGGGGGCGGGGCACAGGATAGCGATACCCTTGGCTCCCTTCGTGACCTGCCGGCCGAGGGCCTGCCAGGCGCGGTAGCCGGCGACGCGGGTGGCGTCGGGGCGCTGCATGGCGATGAGGGCGCAATTGTGGGCGCTGTACGTGTAAAAGCGGCTCAAGGTCGTGAGGTAGCGGGTGAGTTCGGCGCTCTGCGCGGCGTGGTCGGTCTCGTCGGCGAGGCGCTGCAACCACTGGTCGATCTGGGCAAGGTTGGCGGCGGTGGGGGTGGTGCGCTCGGTGGTCATCGGTCTATGCTCCATCGACTACGGGGGGGGCTGGCGGAGGTGCCAGCCCTCGGGGCGTGCTACCAGGCGTACCAGGGGACGGGCAGGGGGAGCGGGGGCGGCGGGACGGTGGCCGCGTCCTCGCTCATGGCCTGACGGAAGGCGTCGCGGTAGAGGGTGAGCCGGGTCAGGGTGGTGTCGAGGAGGGTAAGCAAGCCGGTATCGTCCAGGGGGTCGGGGGAGGTAAGCACCTCGGTTGCGCCGATGGGGGAGCAGGGGCGAAACGTGACGGTCACAGACACGTCGCCGTCGTCGAGGGCGACGGCAGGGCAGGGGGGTATACTGGGGATGCTGGCCGCGACGTGGGGAGCGGGTATGGCATGTGTGGTCATCTCTGTGTCTCCTTTTCCGTGGTCTGTGTCAGTGGGCGGGGGCCTTTACCCCCCGCCCACTTTGTTTATGTGGGGAGTCTAGGCCCCGAAGGCTTCCAGTAGGGCGGCGGTGCCGTTGGGCTGGGTGAGCGCGGGGGCGTGCGGCGTCGGCGCGGTCCGCGCGCGCTTGGGGGTGATAGCCCGGTAGCCCTGCTCGATCATGAGGGCGAGGGCGAGCGCCCAGCAGCGCATGCCCTCCTGGCCGGCCTCGCAGCTACATTCCAGACGCAGCGCGTTGATGGTGTGGACATGGCCAGGGCGGGTGCGGCTGTCAATCTCGAAGGTATACGCGCCGGTCCTGCGGATGGTAGCCGCGTGGGCGGTGGCCTTGCTCTGGCGTCGTCGTTGTTGCCGTGTCATGTCGTGAAGCTCCTTTACTGCTTCGCTGTGCGCAGGGTCCGTGCGCCCTACACCCGTATTATAACAGGCCGCCGCCTATAATATCAAGTGTAAAACAGGCAGATAAAGGGGGCAGATAGCTGGCCTACCACTACCGCTGCGATGCTGCCCCTGCTGATCCGTGGCGGTAGCTTGCTCTATGGCCGCGCGCCTCACCGGGGCTCGCCTTATGGCCTGCGCTGTCGGATCGTGGGCGTGGTCTGAGGGGCTAACGTGGCCATGGGCGGGCGCTGGGAACGCGTGGGGTTGCGTGGCCGTGGGGCCTAGCGCGGCTCCTGGGGCGTCTGAGCGCGTCGGCGCGCGAACGGAGAGCTAGGGGCAGCAGGGGCGGGCTGGGGGCGCTTGCCCTTGACGGTCTGGCGCGAGCACGGGGGCGGGACGGCTCGCCGTGGCCGCTGTAAGCCGTCACATTAGGTGCGCGGGATTGACGCTTGGAACGACATGAAACGTCACATTAGCTGCGCGGGAAACGTCACATTAGGTGCGCCGATCCTGCAGAAAACGTCGAGAGTGCGTACTTGACGTTGGTGCCCGAGCGGATAGGCATGACGTGCTGTGCATGGGTCATCGCTCGCCCTCGTGCGCCGCACAAGCCACGCTCCGACTGCCGTCCATCAGGACTCGGCGGCGCGGCGCGCTTCCTCCTTCGACACCCTACCAACGTCAAGTACGCAGTCTCGAATGGTCACAGTAGGTGCGCCAATCGGCACAGAATGTGTCTGTTGTCGCCGGCATCGCGGGGGTGGTGCGAGGCTGTTTTCACGCTCAAAAGGAGGGATATGAGGGTGCGGGTGGAGGATGGCGCAGCTACTGTGACCATTCCCGCGCAGCTACTGTGCCCAACGGCGCACTTAATCTGACGCCTTACACCCGATGGCGCGTAGGGCAGCGCATTCATTATAGAATGAGGCAGTGATGCTGGCGCTGATCATGGGTGCAGGCGTCCGCATCATGATCACGCATCGCCGTTTAGACCTGTCGCACCGAATCACGGGAACGCGGGGACGACGAGCAGGGCCACAGGTACACGGAGGGGCGCATGAACCAGGAGGGCGATACCGGGGCTGCGGACGCGGAGCCACCCGATGACGAACGGGTGCTGCACGGTAGTTCGGGGACGAGGCAGGGCGGGGGGACCATCGACTATGCGGACGCCATCACCGCGCAGGATGCCGCGTGGTGGGCCACGCTCAGCGACTACGAGTGCACGTATGGCGTCTTGCGTGCCCTGGAAAGTGCGAGTGCACGGGGTGCTCCCCTGCACCGGGCGCGGTGTGTGCATCACCTACAGGACCTGCTCCGTGGGCTTGACCCGCCCGACCGTGCGTGGGTCCTGGCGCTCGTGTGGCGCATCGGGGACGTGCTCGCGCGTCGCGCCGGGAGTGACGGCACCGAGGCGACGCTGACGGCGCTGCTGGCCTACCTGGCCCACGTCGACACGGACCCCCGCTTTGCGCCCCCCTCCGTGCTGCCCGTCGGTCTGCTGCACCGCATGTTTCCGCGCGGTGTCGGTCCCGCGGATCTCCAGGAGGCGCTGGACCGCCAGCGCTACCCGCATGGGAAACCGCTCCCGGTGTGCCCCCTCTGCGAGCCAGAGCACGCTGATCCAGCCGATGCGCTCGGACGGGCGGTCGCGGCGCTCCCCCGCGCGCACCGGCTGATCCTGGTTCATCTCGGCCACGTCCTCGCCCTGGCGGGGAACGCCCCCGATCTGACGGAGCAGCTGGCCTGGGTAACAGGCGCGCGGCCGGTGCCCGCTCCGTATCAGGCAACGCTGGCGCGGGCCTGCCGTGGCGGCACGGACACACTCGTCCCTCCCGTGGATACAGCGGAGACGTCATGAGGGGTCGCTACTGTGGCACGGACCAGCCCCTCAGGCCCTTGTCGGTCAGGCTGCGCGCGACCACCTAGGTGCGCCAGGCGGCACAGACAAGGACGGCCTCGATGCCCGTGATCGTCAGGTCACTCCCTCTGTATCCGTTTCCAGGCTGCACCGCGACCGCAGGCGAGCTCCACCCCTATCCCTATGACTGCTGTCGTCCGTTGCCTCACGGACATGCGCTAGACCTTCGTCGTCGGTGCGGCCCATCACCGGTGCCGGGATACGCCCTTGCGTGCTGGTGCCTTCTTGTACCGATGTGGGATGAGCGTGACGCCGATCCCGCGCCTCGCCCTCCAGGATCACCTGAGCATCTGGGCCTGTGCTGGCTGGTTATGGTATCCGTGCGACGAATGAATTCATTCGTCGTACGGATACCATAACCAGCCAGCACACCGGTGACCATTGTCACGGCTGGACGACGAGAAGGCCCGGTCCGACGTGAGGATCCGAGAGCGTGCCGTGCACTCCTCTCTCGTGACGCCCCGCCCGCCTCGCGACGGCTAGCCACACCCCCGTCCGTCTGCCGCGATGACGGGACCGCGGGTATCATCGGGCGATAGCCCGCAGCACGTGCCCCGACCCCGCCCGGCCAGGTGGTCGATGCAGCCGCCGTCACATGCTCGTCGCGGCGGGCGCGTGTGCCCGCGGGGGCAGTGTATCGGCTGTGTCGCCCCGCGGCCGCGCCGCCCACAGCCGGTCAGACCGACGCCGCTCGGGCTGACTGCGGCCCCGCTCCGCCGCGTGCTCATGCTGGTGCAGGGCGGCGGCGAGCGCCACCAGCGCGCGCAGCTCTGCCGCCAGGCGTGGGCATGTGCCCGCCCCCTCGAGGGAGGCCCCGACGACCCCCCGGCGCACCGCCTCGTAGGCCGTGCGGACCGTCGCGTAGTCCAGGGCGAGCGGGGGGTCCGTCGTCCCGTCCACGCGGCCTAGGGCCCGTGGAGGCTGCGTGCCGTGGCGCAGCGTCTCGCGTCCCGGCGCGGGCGCTGGCCATGAGTGGGGCGGACGCGGGTCAGGTGCAGCTGGAGATCACCGAGGGGGTGGCGATGGGGAACGCGGAGGCGACGGTGGAAACGCTGCGCCGGCTCAAGGGGCTGGGGGTGGGGCTGGCGATCGACGACTTTGGGACGGGCTACTCGTCGCTGGCGTACCTGAAGCGGTTCCCGGTGGACGCGCTCAAGATCGATCGGGCGTTCGTGGCGGGCGTGCGGCGCGAGACGGCGGACGCGTCGATTGTGGGGGCGGTGGTGGGGCTGGGCCACGCCCTGGGGCTGGCGGTGGTAGCGGAGGGGGTGGAGACGGCGGACGAGGCGGCGCAGGTGCGCGCGTTGGGCTGCGGGCAGGGGCAGGGCTACCACTTCGCGCGGCCGCTGCCGCGGGCGGAGGCCGAGGCCCTGGTCGCGCGCGCGTGCGCGCGCGGGCGGCACGCACGCCCCGCCGTCGCGCACGCGTAGGGCGGCGGGGCCGTGGGCGAGGAGGAGCCGCTCACCGTCGCCGTCGCGCCGCAGCGCACGCGCGTGCGCGTGCCTCGGGGCATCCGCTTCCGTCCGCCTCCGCGCATGGGCTATACTGGCGGTACGGCCGCCCCGAGGCACGCGCTGGCCCCATGGGCGACAGCAGCGAGGAGCGCCCAGATGTCCATGCTCACGGTCAGGCCCGCGATCGTCGTCGCCCTCCTGGTGGTGGTCGGTGCGGCACGGCCCGCGCGGGCGCGCGTGGCCCTGGTACCGCTGGCACCGCTGGCACCGCTGGCCACGCCCGTTGCGCGCGCCGCCGTGCGCGCGGCGGGTCATCCCCATCTCCTCGTGTCGCCGGTCACCGTCGCCCCGGGGGCGGCGCTCGCCGTCGCCGGGACGGGATACGCCGCGCGCGAGCCCGTGCGGGCGACGCTCGGCGGCCGCGCGCTGACCACCACGCCCGCGGTGGTCGCGACCGATGCGCAGGGCGACTTCATCGCCACGGTCACCGTGCCCACCGCCGCCGCCCCCGGCCCCACCCTCCTCGTCGTCGTCGGCGCGCGCAGCCGCACCAGCGCGCGCCTGGTCGTCGACGTGCGCCCCCCCCGCGTGGGTGCGCGGCGCGCAGGCCCGCCGCGCCACAGGGCGGCGCGGCGGGCGCGGCGCGGGTGCGCGCTCCTGCTGCCCCGCGCGGCCTTCCCGCCCCACATGGCGCAATGGGCGAGCGCGCGGATCGCGCCCAACGCGGGGGCTGCCGCCTCGGGCCTGCAGCAGGCCCACTATCGCTGGGGCTACGTCCTGGTGACCCCGGACCTGTACCCCACCGTCGCGGCGGCGCGGCGCCGCTACCAGCAGGCGGCGCGCCTGCTGCACGGAGACCGGCGGGTCCGGACGGCGGCGATCGGCCAGCAGATGGTCGTGTGGGTCACGGGCGATCAGATGACGCACTATACCATCACGACGATCCTGCTGCGCGCGCGGGCGACCGTCGCCGAGATCAACGTGGGGGCGGGCGGTCCGGTCGTCGGGGTGGCGGCGGACCTGGCCCGTGCCGTGAGTGCGCGGGCCTGTGGGTGAGGGAAGAGGGGCGAGACCCCATCGGCCCCCAGAGCTCGCGTCCGGTCCGGCGAGGGCATCCGCAGTTCCACCTCTAGCCAACGAGATGCATGCGGCGCGGACACGCGACGCGCACACCGTGACCGCCTGGAGTGGCTGTGCGCGTGTGCGGGGGCGGAGCCGCGCGAGAGGCCCCGCGCGGGGTGGGAGGGATCGACACGACAGCGGCGCTGTCGGCCACGCGGGCGCCTAGCGCGGTCGGGCGCGCGCCGCCCCCGCGTCGCCATCGTCGTCTGCGGCGGGGACGGGGAGGGTGATCGTGACGGTGGTCCCCGCTCCGACGGCGCTCTCCACGGCGATGGCGCCGCCGTGTTGCTCCACGGTGGCCTTGGCCCCCGCCAGGCCGATGCCGCTCCCCGTGATGCCCCGCGCCGTCGAGGCGCGGTAGAAGCGCTCGAAGATGCGCGGAAGCTCGTCCGCCGGGATGCCCACGCCCTCGTCGCGTACCGTGACGACGGCCCGCGCGCCCGCGCGCTGCACCACTACGCGGACCGGCGTCCCCCTCACGCTGTACTTGACCGCGTTGCCGAGCACGTTCTGCAGCACGCGCGCCAGGCGCCCCCGGTCGGCCGCGACCACGACGGGCCCCGCCGACGTATCGAGCGCGATGGGCACCGCCCCCAGCCCCTGCGCCCCGATCCCCGTCGCCATCTCGTCGGCCACGGCGCGCGCCAGCGCGCCGAGCTCCACGGACTCCGGGGAGAGGGCCAGCTCCTCGCCCCGCTCCAGCGCGATCATGTCGTTCAACTCGTTCACCGTCGCGATCAGCCGCCGCGTCGAGGCCTCAAGCGAGGCGGTCTGCGCGATGAGCCACGCGGGATCGGGGGCCTGGCCGCCGCGCAGGCGCGCTCCCAGGACATAGCTGCGGCCGAGCATGTTGGTCAGCGGCGTACGTAGGTCGTGCGCGGCCACCGTGAGGAAGTCGTTGCGGGTCTTGACCGCAGCCTCCGCCGCCGCGCGCGCCCGGCGCGCCTCCGCCAGCAGCCGCCCGCGTTCGGCGGCCACGCGCGCGCGGCGCGCGAAGGCGCGCCGGATCGCCAGCAGCGCGCCTACCAGCAGCGCCGCGTCTACGGCCGTGGCGAGGACCAGCGCGACGGTGGTCGTCGCCGCGGTCGCCTGTGCCCGCGTATCCCGCCGACGCAACTGCGCCAGTGCCGCGCGCGCCAGCGCATCGAACAGCCCCTGGAGCGCCGCGGTCGCGCGCGCGTCCCGGTCGCGGACGACCATGTCGCGCGCTTGGGCGCCCTGCCCGGTCCGGCGCAGCGCGATCGCCTGCGCGAGGTCGGCCAGCTTCGCGTCCGCGAGCGGGACGAGCGCGGCGGCGCGCCGGGCCTGGTCGGGGGTATCGGACGCGACACCGCGCAGATGCGCGAGGCGCGGCCCGACGGCCCGCGCCGCCGCGTCGTAGCCGCGGAGGTCGGCCGGGTCGCCATACAGGATATAGCCCCGCTGCGCGCTCTCGGCGGCGGTCAGGTCACCCATCGCCGCAGCGATGGCGATGAGGGCGTCTTGCGCACGCGTCACCCCGCGCTCCTGCGCCAGGAGCGCCTGCGTCGCCCGGTGGAAGGCGAGCGCGTTCAGGCCGAGCAGGGCAACCAAGAGGACGCAGGCTAGCGCGACGCCGGGCCGCGAGAGCAGCGCGGCCTCGACGGACCGCGCCCAGCGGACCGGGTGCCGCGTCTCGGTGGCCGCAGTGGCATCGCCCCGGCCCGTCTGGTCCGCCCCGGGCCCGTCGTCACGGCGTGCTATCGGTCCTCCCTGCGACATACCTGTATCCTACTCGGTCCCGGGGCGGGGCGCGACGGTCCTGGCTTGTATCGTGGGGATGTCGGTTCTACAACGGTGGCGACGATCGCTTACGGTAGCGTGTTCCTCACCGTCGCCGGCCGGCGCCGCGTCTGGATCGAATGATGTGACGCTGACCACGCATGACACGCACAGACGACGTCCGCCCGGAATCGCCACACCCCTGTCAGCCCCCGAGCTAAGTAGGACGGTGGTCAAAGTTCGTAGGATTGGGTATGCTGGTGCGTATGTACCGTATTACCTTAACTGACGAGCGACGCCAGGAGTTGCGTGAACGGACGCGCCAGGTCGGACTCCCGCCGAG
>JAABUP010004251.1_pt1 | contig 23720 bp, 29 predicted proteins | sample 5559201 | NCBI WGS metagenome assembly JAABUP01 (sample SAMN10711887, study PRJNA513373) | rock metagenome | isolation source: Antarctica rocks | place: Antarctica
TCCCCTCACCCCTCATGAATGGCTCAATGCATATACTCTCAATGACAGCCTACCCTTGTGATCATGCTTTCCCAGAAATTGTCTGCTCATATTGCCAGACTTTGTCATTGTTTTGCATGTGCATGGGCACTTGCAGTTGCATTGTCAGAGGTATGCCAACCTCTGTGAATCTTGGGACTGAAGTGCTTCATGCAAACCTCAGCAGCATCTGCATGACATGGTGCCTGATGTTGAGCTGCCTGACGCTGAGCTGCTTTTGTGCTGATGAATCTCTCAAAATTTTGTTTCTCTCAAGTAAACAAATCCAAACACGTGCAGCCTTGACACCGTTGATCAAGTTCTGCCCTGTGGCGGTCCTCTGGGGCTACTTTGCCTACATGGCTTTAGATTCCTTGCCTGGCAACCAATTCTGGCAGCGGATACTTCTTCTTGGCACTGACAAGAGCCTGTACTACAAGTGAGCCCTTGGTCACACTCACTTCAGCAACAGCAACATAGGCACCTCAGACTTGCAGTCTGACTGAGCAGTTGCTGCACCTAGTTTGCCCATCTCTTGTGGTCTTCATCCCTATTCACCTGGCATATCAGCCTTCCCCAACGCATGTTGAATGGCCATCTGCATATTGATGTCTGTTGTCTCTACAACTCTTGCAACTGCATGCAAAGTTGCCGTGCATGTGGTAGTTTCAAGTCCACACAGTGACAATCCAGACATATCTGATTTGTGAGTGGGTTGTGACATAGCATAAGGGGAATTTGTTACATGTCCTGGTCACAGTCACACAGCGTGTACATGGTCTGTCTGTAGCATTGCACAATTGCATCACTGTGGTCTGCTGTGCTTTGTAGGTTGCTGAGTGAGGGTCATGTGGCTTTCCTGGAGACGGTGCCCTTCAAAGCTATCGCCTTCTTCACTGTTTTGCAATTCATTGGTCTGGCTGCCGTCTATGTGGTCTCCTCCTGGACTGGGGTGTGTGCACCTGATGCCCCTTGCTTGCATATTCTGCCTTCTAACCAGTCAGAATCTGCCTTCTAACCAGTCAGAATCTGCCTTCAAACCAGTCAGTATCTGCCGTCAAACCAGTCAGAATCTGCCTTCTAACCAGTCACAATCTGCCTATCAACACTGCGAGTGCGCCCTGCTGTAAGCCTGGAGGTTACTTGAGCGCACATGTTGTTCATTTTGTAGCTTTTTCTATCTTGAGTGGTGGGCCAATAGCATTACCAAGTCACTGTGGATTCATGGTTCATGCAATCGCCTTGTCCACTGACGTAATGTTTGTTCAGTCAATGCATTCATGAAACACACTTTTCCCAATAGGCTTAGCTACATACAGTACTGAAGGGATCCCTACATGAGCAACCCCATGTGCACTAAGCGCTGTTGTGGTAGTCTTGTTGCTTGCAACCTAAATCATACCCATGACAGCAAGCGACAACATATCATGGCTGTGAAGCCAACAGCCTCTGGGGGGTGCACCCATCAGCCATGGTTCTGGGTCCAATGTTGTACATGGACGTGAATGGCGTGCCTGATGCTGCAGATAGTGGGGGTGATTTTTCCTGTCATGATCATGGCTTTAGTCCCCATCAGACAGTACATCATGCCCTACATCTTCTCCCATCATACATTGCATGAGCTAGATGCTGCTGAGTATGAAGAGGCTCCAGCCATTGCTGATGAGGCGGCTGCAAGAGAAGCTGCAGACAATGTTGAGCTGGTAGGAAAACTGGGCCCAACTGAGATCACCTCAAGCTTCTGTATTTTTTATTCATTGTCTTTTCCTTTTTCTGTTCAACAACCACATGCTGTGCATGTGTAGTCTGCATTCAGTGTACAAGGTCTGCATGTTGCACATGCCGTCAGAGATACAGACAGCAGCCTTGCTTAGTTTGCTCTGATGCAGGGCTCAAGCAGCACACCAGCATTGACTGATGACGAGTTTGCCCAGCATGCGCCAAAGCATCATCTTGGTCGGGAGTCTGTGAAACTCAGACGTGGTCATTCTGGGGAGCAAGCAAGTAGTCATCGATCTCTGGAGTCTCATCTCAGAGGGACACCGTCTGTTGAGCTGTCCCTTGCTCATCAGCAGTAGTCCACACTTGATGCCCACATCAGAAGGGCTATGCAGGAGTGTTAATTGCGGATTGAAGGTTGAATAACAAAATGTCACCAGGGCTTCTCTGCATCTTTGGGGTCTCATCTCTAGACAAACCTGTTTGTGGTCTTTTATGCTGCATGTTTGTTTCAGCTGCCCATATGTCAGCTTTTTGTACTATTTTGTTTGATCTGTCAGAGACTTTCTGTCAGAGACTTTCAATTCATGACTGAGTTGTGACCAATTTGATGATTGCTTGTTTGGAATAAGAACATTGAGAGTGGTGACTCGTATGCATAGGTTTTGAAATATGTGTTCATACACTCTGCTTTTCGACTACAACAGTACTGTTCACGCCTCTTCTCCCAATGGAAAGATGAAGATCCTTGCTGGACGTGCAGCATTAGTGCCTGCAGTCAACTGCAACTTGCAAGATGGTCTGAAATGCAGAAGCCTCTTCATGTCTTGTACATTTGAGTGGATCCAGATGTACTAAGTCCAGCTAGCAGTGCTATGTATCCATGTGCCAAGGTATCATATTACCAGTCATCTCTTGCTGCGATTGACCATTTGTGAGCCATAGTGTATGAAATTTGTATCCTAGCAGTGTGATTATGAACACTGACTGATACAGCAGTGATAGGGAGAGTGTCGTCATGTTATATGCCCCAGGGAGCCTCCACCGTAGCCAAGTAATCATCATAAGTGACTCCCTTGACACTGATGCGCTTACCCTTTAAATGTCACGCACAGTTCTATTTCTCCTATATAAGTACTTTCACACCTGCGTGATGTACTGTACATGGCATTTACAAACAGAAAGTTTGCCCAGTTCCAATCTTCTGCTGGCCATGCAACTGAATTAGTGGCACTGCTGGTGAGCTGAAGGATGTGATGTAGTCTAATGGCTGCTACAGGACCAAGCTGGGCATGCAGCCAGACGCCGTGACCGCATACACCCTTTTCATCACCCATGGCACAGTGCGAGCCTCCATTGCAGCCCTTCCATTATCAGTGGTGATGACCTCCATGCTGCTTCATCGAGTTGTCGCTTTCACACTACCTCCCTCAGCTGATTTATGCTTTGTCCATGGCGCCATGGACAGACCTGCATTCTTGCCCAGTGCTAATGCTTCAAGCAGTTGAACACCTGTTTGGATGTTTTGGGAAGGCAGGCATGTGCAGATTCCCAAAGGCTGCCATGCAATAGTCATACAACAGCGACTGCCATGAAATAACTGTGTCACACAAAAACTCCAAGTGCAGTATGGTCTGGCAGTGAGGGCTGACAAGTGATGCAGGGGCAAACACTGCGCTGTGGGGTTATTGTACTTGGGCCCCAGTTGCTGGGCAAGACTCAAATGTATCACTAGCAGCTAGCGTGCTGTTGCTGCTTATGCACCTCCTGGCCCTATAGCCACACAAACCTCAACTGTGTCTGTACATTGATGTCGCTGCTGCTGCATTGCTCTTTCCCGGCAGTTCCATGATGGTATTGCTGCTCGTGATGGTTGCTGCGAAGTGGAGCTGCTACCCACTGCGCAACGTGCATTTGTTTGTACTGAACTGGTTGCTATACAAAAGAAGCTTTGAGGAAGCGTTGTACTGAGCAAGTATCCGTATTCATGATGGTTGGATTTTTTACTTTCATCTTGGAGTACAGTCTCGTTACATGAGCTAGCACCGTCATGACATTGTGACAGTGCTTCTTCAAAGCTGCTCATCCTGAAGGCGCATTTTACCAACAATGGTAAATGAGGTCTGTGTAGCATGCATGCATGCACAAAGTTGGATTGTGGGGGGTGTCAAGTGAACATGCATTCTTGCATATCGGGGCACTGGGCTCTGTGCAGCAGAGAACACTTCTGATGCACAGAGCCAAATTTCAAGATATGCAAGACCGCAGGAGATTTTGAAGAGTTCCCCCACTGTTATGCTACCCTTGGTGGAACCCCAGGTGCCTCATGCTTCAGTCACAGCTGCGTGAGGCCAAGCTTCTCTGGCCCTGTAGCCCTCACGTTCACCTGTTGGAACGCCGATACCAAACTCATCTTTGCCACAGCCGCAGTAACTTTGCTAAGTGTGAGGTTATAGACTTCTCCCAGCTGCTCAAAACCAACCCGCGCAAATTTTGGCAGGCAGCTCGCCTTCCAAATGTGCTGCTGCCTAAGGAGCTGCATGATCCAGCAGCGTGGGACTGTTTCCTCAGCAAACTGACATCACCTCCAGCACAGCGTACCACTCAGCTGCCAACTCCTCACACACCACAGCCCCCTGCCCATGCGCACAGCCTCAATCAGCCTCTCACTCTGGCTGAGGTTGAGGTTGGGCTGCAACAGCTGCACAATGGCAAATCAGGAGCCTTGCACGGCTACACCTCAGAGCTGTTGCGTTATGCCAAGCTTGCAGCCACACCAGATGATCCGGCGCCAGCTCACTTGCTGGCGCCTTGCCTTGTGGTGTTATTCAATGCTGCCTTCAGCACAGGGCAGGTGCCCCAGTCTTGGAAGACCTCCTTGGTCACCCCAGTTATCAAGCACGGCGATGCCACAGACACAGCCAACTATAGGCCAATCTCAGTGGGTGAGCCAATCAGCAGGCTGTACGCCAGCATCATGGTACAGCGCCTTGTCACATACACAGAGCAGCAGCAGCTGCGGTCTGCCAGCCAGACAGGCTACCGGCCAGAGCTTGGCACCATCCATCCTGCCTTCGCCCTTCAGCATGTCGTTGACAAACTCAGGCATGCTAGCAAACCTTTGTACCTGTGTTTTGTGGACCTCGAGTCAGCCTATGACAAGGTCCAGTGGCAGCTTCTCTGGAGCTTGCTACAGCGCTTGGGGGTGCACGGCCACATGCTGGGCGCAATTCAGTCCTTGTATGATGGCTCTTTGCTGTCCATGAGGGTCAATGGCCAGTGTGGCCACAGCCAGAGTCCATCCGTTGGGCTAAGACAGGGCTGCCCACTCAGTGCCACCCTGTTTGGCATCTTCATTGATGGTTTACATCACCATCTGCAGACCACAGCTCCGGCTGCTGGGGTGCAGGTCCGGCACCTGAAGCGCACAGACCTTGTGTATGCTGATGACATCTGTCTCTTGGCTGGCAGCCCTCAACATCTGCAGGCTCTGATTGATGCCTTGGTCAACTATTGTGCCACATTGCACATGGAAATCAGTGTGGCAGAGACAAAAGTGATGGTGGTGTCCAAATCTTTGGCTAGGTCACCTACTCCAGCGGCAATTGTTTTCACCTGCAATGGCCTTCCCGTGGAACGCGTTGACACTTTCGAGTACTTGGGTCTGCACTTTCATGCGTCAGGGGACATATCCCACCTTATCACCCCTTTGAAAGCAAAGGCGGCAGGCTCTTAGGCTGTGGTGCAGCAAAGGCATTCTCAGCTGCAGTGTGGCAACACAGTCAACCTCAAACTTTTCCTGTTGCAAGGCATCCTTGTACCCTCTCTGCATTACGGCTGTGAATTGATAGCCCCCGTGGCGCAGCACAGTACGCACGGACTGCTTTACAATCCATCTATGACCAACACCTTAGGCACATCTGTGGGGTCAAGTATACTACACCTAGTGCTATGTTGCTTGAGGTGTTGGGGTTATTGCCTATGCAGGTTTTTGGTGGCGACGGACTCTTGAATGATGGAACAAAGTAGCTGCTAGTCCTGTTGGGTCGCTTTTCCACAGGATCTTGCTTGACAATCTTGATTATGCATTTTCTGTTGGGAGTGGTGCCAAGAAATTTTCTGGCTCCATAGCTACTTGTTTGCAATCCATTGGGCAGCCCATGCCTCATGACAGGGGCGTTATCCCTATTCTGGAGGTTGGTACGATTGTGCAAGCCCTGCGTCAGCATATAGGCGGGACCCATGACTATGCCCTGTGTTGTCCTAGGGCAGCCCCTACTGTTGGGGTTGTCGCATGCACATACCATCATTGGTTCAGGCCTTTTAGCCAGCATAGGCGGTATTGTCAGCTGCCTGTTTCTGGTAGGCGCATGCAGAGGTTTCTACAGTTTAAACTTGGTTCTCATCAGTTGCCAATTGTTCTTGGCCGTTTCGCTGGGGGCCAGCATGTTGCCAGGGCTAGTAGGGTCTGCACGCTTGGTGGTAGTGTGGCTGTTGCAGATGAAATTCACATGATTTTTGGATGTCCAGCTCTCCGCACGCTTAGACAGCAGTACGCTCCTTTATTTTCCACGGACACCAACACCATGAGGTCCTTTTTTGCACAACAAGATCACATGCAAGTTTTCAAGTTTGTTCTAAGCTGTCTTGATGTCTTCCACTGGCTTCTGCTGGCTGGCTAAAGCATTGTAATCTCTCTCTCTCGCCTTGGCGTTGGCAAGAGCTAGTGTCTCTCACAGTAGTGTTCCGCACTTAGCTACAGGATCAGATGTGCAACTGACTAGTATTGCCTCGTTGCTGGAACACTTACACTGTGGGTGTTGCTTTGGGACCCAGTAGATGTTGGAAATCTGGAGTCCAAAAGGCAAGTCAGCGTTGCTGCCCAGGTAGAATCGTTCGTGCAAGATCCCCAGAAACCGCCGCATCATGACTACAGTGGAGTCACGTGCACGAGGCCATGTAGACCTGACTGAAGGCACAACAATCGGCGATCCCTGAAGTTGTGCCAGTGAAAGCGCTGTAGTCCCGACATGCCCGGTCGAAGCATTGTAGCCCCTGGCCCAACGTGCAGCACCTGACACTAGACTGCTCAGAGAGGACGGTGCATGGTAGCAACTTCGCTTGAGATCGTCGGAGTTGTTCTTGCAGCCCTCGGCGGCATCGCATTAGCTGTACAAGCTGGGGTGAACTCCTCACTCGGGCGCAACGTCGGCAAGGGTCTTGCCGGCATAATCTCTTTTGGGAGTGGACTACTCTTTTTGTTGATCTACTTCCTGATTTCAACCTACGCTGCAAAAGCACAGGGACCGACAGTCTCAGGGTTTAGAGGTGATGTTTTGGTTCTGCATGCCTGCCAGGATCAGCATAAAAAGTCCAGACCGTGCCAGGTGTCGCTCTTGTGCAGAAACACCGTGGTACTCATACATTGGGGGCTTTCTTGGGGCTTATTATGTAATTATTGTCATCCTTTTCGCTCAGCAACTAGGCAACGGCACCCTTACTGGGATAGCAGTCACTGCACAACTTGTGACAGCCATATTCTTGGATGGCTTTGGATGGGTGGGCTTTGTCAAGCGCCAAGTGCTATGGCCTCATATTGTGGGAGGTGTGCTGATGGTCATCGGTGTGGTGCTAGTGTCCGTCTTTCATGGCGCACCAAAGCACAGCAACACGTGAATGACCGTTGAGGCAGTGCTTGTGCACCTGCGAGCAGTAGGTTGGAAGACTTGCCTTAACACTTGTACTCCAACAGACGAGGTAGCACCTTATCAGCAGTACTGTGCTGGCGAAGACCCCAATAACTCAATGATTTCTCTCCACAAAAAGGTATTGAGTATAGCTGCATATGTTATGTTGTTGCTGTTTTTTTCAAGACCATGAGTTGTCTCTTTACTTATATCATACGATGACTTCAGAAGTATCCTCAGCTTGGCATCAAAGAGCACACAAGTGATTGAGGTCCAGAAGCAAGTGTTAGACCCTGATTCACAGTGATCATGCGCCCATTGGCCTTGAGGTCTCAATGCAAGTTCTGATGCTGAGAGGTCGCTTGCATCCTGCCTGACGGATATGACTGGGGGCACTAAGCAACTATGAATTACAGTTCAGCAGCTCCCATCATTCAGTCAGGCCTCTGTGCTCAAATGCTGCAGCTCAGGGCCTCTACACATGGACGGCTGCCGGCATTGTGCCCACTTTGCATGCATGCAAGAAATCAATCGGTCACGACACCGCATATTTCATAGGTATGCTGGATTGATAAAGCAGTCCATTATAGCACGCTGTGCCAGTAGGATACATGATGGCACATCCAGATTAGGTAACATGCATGCATACCTTGCAGAATTTACAGGTATGCAGTGCGTATCAGTTCATATGTGCACCAGCAAGAGCTTTGAGTCTGGCCTGTTGGGAAAATCGACTACACCTTTCGGCGTCAATTTTACGAGAAGCCAGCACCATACCGGGCATGGTACCGGGCTGCCTGAGTGAGAGGGGACAGATTTTTGATGTTATCTTACCCCACCCCGCTGCCCCTCGTCTGGCCTATAACAGGAGCTGCAGTTGTGTGCATGCATGCATGCATGACTATCTGTGTTGCGTGCTTTTGACAGGACAAGTCAGAAGATGGGGTTCCTATGTCATTCTGTAGATGGCTCAGCAGTCTGAGGTGCAGGAGCTTCAACGTCAGGTGTCTTTTCGGGAGATCGGCTTGTGCTTTGTCCACCTGCAGTGGCCTTCTTGCCCAGCCGCTCTTCCAGAGCCCTCGCACCTCTTTCCCTGCAGCCGAACCACAACATTGTGTTACAGCCCTGTGTTGACGCTTGCACCAATCACCACCCATGTTGCACCCACAACTTGTCTCACGTTGGCAACAACGCATCTCATTCCATTTATTTGCATGCTTTTGATGAAAATGACAGTGCACACAGCTCAGCAGATTGACATATTGGGCCACTTGAAGCCAGCGAGCACTATGTAGCACTGCAGCAGATGTAATGACATTGCAAGCAGACATTGCCTTGTCTTGAGGCCAGAAGATAACAACCTGCGTCTTGCTGCCTCTGCATTGTCAGAACCTGGAAGAGGTGCACCATTGAGCACGTATGAGCTAGACTCTGCTCTGGCAGGAGCATGTTGCAGTCCAACTCTAAAGACTTGACTACATAGTCCTGCAACTCTGTCTATCACTGGGTGCAGAGCACCTGGGAAGAATGTTGCAAATCTGAACTCATCACTGGGATCGCCCCTGCAAGATTTCAATGATGCCCTTGATGCAGGCTAACAGACGCTTCCTTGTGCATGCACATGCATCTCTGCACATGTCAACATACATCACACATTGCCTGACAGACCACACACATTTGCGCAAAGGACATGAATGACTGCCAAACAGTCAAGAATGTGTCAAAGCATGGCAGCCTTAAATGTGAGCTTACTGAAGGGAAGTCTCTGGCTTTGACTGAAAGAAGCGCAAGTAGAACCAAGATGCGTAAGTCCCAAATAATACAAATGGCACAGTCTTCAAGACAGTGCCAAGGACCAGGGCGCCTGTGACGGTGAGGGCTATAAAGATGGCTGGCAGGTGCTGCACACAACACAAGCAGCCTGAGCTCTGATCCTGTTCACTGAAGTCTGGTTGCATGGCAGTAGCAAGCGACTGCTGTTTGACTGGTATAAGTTGCGACATTCACCTTGGCCCTGAATTTGACATAGCCAACAAGGGTGACATCATTTTCTGGCATGATCTGCTTTAGACCAACCAGCAATCCGGCAAAAACTCCTTGAAAACCGCATATTTCAGTATACCTGTAGATATACACAAAGCTGCTCATGTAAGCATCCAGAAGAGTGAGTCATGCCTGCACATCAAATGCAGCTGTTGGTCTTACAGCAAATCTCCTGTTCTATCAACTGTGTACAATAGGTACAGGAGGACGAATGTGCAGAAGCCAGTCCAGAAATTGACAACTGCTGCAAATAGGAGGAAGCCCTTGGATCCCCAGACAGGCTCAACAACTTTGGCCACGACCAGCACGCCCACAATGCTGAGGAGAAGCTGCGTAATATAGAAGTTCAGGGTTGCAAGAAACAGAGCTGGCCAAGCACATGCAGCCTGACACTGGTACATGTTTACCCTGAAGACGTCTGTCTCTATCAGACCAGCGGTGAATACATTCCAGACGCAAGGGATCGTCCTGCATTGTGCGACTTTTGATGTAGCAGATGTCAGCTACTGATCAGGCATGCAGTTGCTCTCACCTGCCCGGCACTAGTGTCAGATATTCACGGGCGACGGGGACCACCAGCTGAACGATATAGCCGAGACAAAGAACCCCAGCAAACGCCTTGGAGAGCCTGGTGAAGTTGAGGGTGAACTGGGGAGCTGCGAGGGTCTGATGGCTGTCCATGTGTCCCTGTCAAGCCATGCCGCAGCTATCCAAGCAAGGCAACGATCATCGAAGTACGCTGGCAACTTTCTCGTGCACAATGGCTACCTTGATCAGCTTCGACAGCAACACAAGGGGACTCTGGAAATGGACTGTGATAAACGAGAGTGCTGGCAAACAGCCCCTTCAAGGGCAGCTGCCCTTCGCACTTAGCGCTGGCTCAAGCGATGCTTGTCTTTGAAGGCGACGCACGCAGTTCGTACGGTATCATAGACATCTGACCGCCGAGTTGACGAGAGATCGCACGGCTCGTTGCGAAGCTGAAGCTTGACCGGCATGCAGCTTGCCCTGACCTAGCCCTAATATCAGTCGAGCGTAAGCGGGGTAGAGCTACACAAGCGGAGTGTCGCGTGAAACAGCACTCGCTCGTGATCTTTGACCTGTTCGCCGTGAGGTTGTTGAAGTAATTTTGGACCAAGTCGCGTTTGCACACGATCAGCCTCAGATCGTTGGTATGGTTTCCACTAATCTGCTTCTCACCAAGAGAGCAGTTCTACTCACTCAGCAACCACCAAAGCAGCAGATACCGGGCATTTTCTGTATGTCACGGATACAGCTGGACTGGAAGCCAAATGCACCTGACACAGCACAGGAAATCACAGCAGATGTTGCCACTATCTCTGGTCAGCGATACTATCCTTTGGCATTTTCAGCAAGGCCTGATCATGATCCACTTGGACGGTACTCATGCTGCTGCAGGTCCGCTGCAGCGTGCCAAGAACAAACCTATGTTGCGCATTCCTCTCAGGAACTCCTTCCTGGTCTTGCAGTTTGACACTCTGGAGGATCGCGATGCCGTTGTGGACACTTTGACCCCACTTTCACAACAGGTGCAGAATAAGGGCAAGCAACCAGCTGTATCAGATCAATTCTCAGGGCCGCCTGCTCTGGTAGCCATCAAGAAGAAGCTGCTGTCATCTGACAGGTGAGGTTTGCTGGTTATGCATGTACCGTAGACTACAGAGCTAGCAGTACTTTTAGAATCTGGTGCGGCATCCTTTGAGGCAAATTGCCTCCACCTGCACTGACCATTCAGATGAGCATGTTTGACTGATCAGGGATCTGAATGCCTTGTTTGAGGAGCTGGTGAGACAGTCAGGCAGCATCAGTGAGCAGGAGTTCTGGGCCGGACGGCAGCACCTGCTGCGCAAGCAGCAGGGAGAGTCAGGTGCTCAGAAGCAGAGGGCAGGTGTTGGCAATGTCATGCTCTTGGGAATGAGACCCAGTGCTGACGGCAGAACTAACACTGTGAGTGTTGCTAGCCTCACCTTGTTATCGTATACTTATGGGAGCCTTTACTCCTGCATCAATGTATATATATCATTATTCTTATGTGTCAGCTTATCTTAAACTTGTGCCCACTATCTCATGGCAATCTGTAGCCTTTGTTGAAGGCCTGCATACTGCATGCTACAGGTGAATTATCAGGTGACCCCTGAGGGTGTGCAGCAGACTTTTGCTGAGAGGCCACATGTGCACAGGGCATTTCTGGCCAATGTGCCAGCAGTCATGGATGAGAAGGCCTTCTGGACCCGCTTTTTCAAGAATGAGATCAATAGGCAGGTAAGCATGTTGGTCATCCTGTATGCTGGGTGTGCCTCTTCTGAGTAAGAAGCACAATGGTTTTCCGTGTGCACGACCACGTGCAAACAATCAAACACTGTTCAGCTTTCGAAGCTTGCCTTATTCTGTTGCATCTTTCTGAATGTCTGCTGAGCCAACCAGGTGCACTCCATGCTACCTTCATTCAGTGGCATTGCATGAGTTGTGTCTATCACGTCATAACCCAAGGGTGCTGGAACTTCAGTGCAAATCTGACTTTCAACATGGGACTGTTGTGACGGTGAAGTCACGATGTGTTGATTGCCTAGAAACAAGTCTTGACTTTACTGTTGAGTAGGCTATGGAGTGTGCAGAAGATGCAGATGACTGCCATGCATGTCAAACAACAAGCTTTGCAAATGATCAAGATACAGTTGCAGTGGCTCAAAATCACAGTCTGTAAGCTTACCACGCACATACAATCATGAAAATTCTGAGTGCAAACCAAGCAAATGCGCTAGAGTCTCCCTGGATATAGCCATAATACAAGCCCACTTTGACTGATTACCAACCCGGTGTTTGAACAACAAAGACAGTTCAACATGTTGCAGAGTCTGCGTGCTAGAGCTGACGCGGGTGACAAGGCTGCAGCCCTGGAGCTCAGAGAGGGTGATGATGAGCTGTTCAGACAACACATGCAGCCAGAGGAGCGGGAACGAGAGAACAGGGCCAAAATTCGCCGTGTAGATCCTACTGTCAACCTAGCTGCTGATGGATTTGACAGGTGGAGCGAAGGGGCAACAGCTCGTGATCATAGCAAGGTGTGACTGTTGCTGTGGAACTAGCTTGAGATACACTATGTGTTTGGGCACTGCAGTAGGGTCAACAGCAGCAGATGCAGCTTCTTGCCTTTAAGCGCAAATGATGCACAGAGATAAACAATGCATATGGAAGATGGATGTGCTATATCTGCGGAGGTCAGCATCAAGAAACTTCAGCATATCTTGCAAGCGCAGCCAGACTCAAGCTGCTGCAGAGCTCATGCAGCATCTTCACATAATTATGGTGCATTTGGTCACTTGTGCTGATCAAGCATGTACACACATGTGCAGGAACCTGGTCAAGGAGTGCATGGGGCCAGACAGCAAGACGGCATCATCCAAGACATCAACAGACATGCTGCGGTGGTCATGGAAGGCCTACCTGATGCCCAGGCTCAGCAGCAAACAGCAGAAGAGGTTGCACAGGCAGTACAAGTAGCCAGACAGGTTGATACCAAAACACTCCTGCTAGGTGTCTCTGTGCTGCATATCAGGTCTGGTAAACGTGTACAGTGCACAGCTTGTTGCATTGCTTGATCTAATCAACAGTGAAGCTGCATGCCTTTTACACATTTGCTTGCAGTTGCTGACCTTGCTATACGCCACTTTGCTGACCTTGCTATATGCCACTGCAACTTCTTGCCATACTCACCATCATCGAGTCGGTGCTGGTGTCAAGCAGAAGCACAAGGTCTTTGCCAGTGGACAATCTCTGTTGCGGCTCCAACACTGAAGCAGGCCAGCACATGCTGACGCACATTTTCGTGTACAGCAACAGGGTGAAAACCTGCAGGCTAAGGAGAGGGCAGATGCTGGACAGTGTGAAGGGCAAACTGCAGGCATCAGCGATGACATGCAAGCTGAGTGGCGCACGAGGGCAGGCAGCGCCCTGGATGACCTCAGAGCAGAGAAGCAAGAGCAGTATGACAGCCTCAATATACAGGCAAGCTGTTGATCCCTGTCATGACCGCCTCCGTCAGTGCATGTGAGACGAGTCTACTACACTAGCAACCCACTCGAATGGAATTACATCCAGCAAGGATAAGCACATTTTGAAAGACGCCTGCAGCTAAATCACTTTCAGCTTGCTGGCATCACGCCTGGCATCTCATGTAATGTGGTGCTCACATGGCAATTAGGAGGCGGCTAGAAATTAGCTGTACAGCAAAGATTGATCTGCATGTACACCATACCTGAATTGGATACCCACAAACCATCAATACTAGTACATGTACTTCTGCGCTATGTGGAAAATCTTGGTCTGCCCTCAGACCTTTGTGAGGTTGTCTGGAAGCAGAACAGAGCAATTTGCTTCTTGTCCAGGACCCACGGCGATACTTTGAACAGACCTCTACAGCAGGGCCGGGGCCTGTGCCTGTCGGCTCTACAGCACAGCCCTCTGATCGACTATCCACTTTAGATGTGCTAAGGGCCATCAACCCTCACGCTCTGCAGTGTGGCATGGATTCTGCAGCAGCCACACAGGTTAGCAACATGATCAGTGTGTGGCCTCAGCTTGCTGTTGAGACGTTCAATCTGCGCAGGTGTTGCACGCTTATGGGTCAAGCTTTCTCGTGGTTTGCTGAGTGTCTAGGGTCACAAGCAACTGTGCTAATATCACCTGTGAATGAAATGCGTAATGCTGGCACATGGCATATGTGCAGTTCACTTTGTTAAGTGACTTGCTGGTGCTGCTGTATAACCCTAACACCTGTGCACCCTTGCAGTTTTGCTTAGTCAGCATGCCAGGTGCTGCATTGCAGCAAAGCCAGCTTCCTAACTGTGGCAGGCCCAATGTAAGTTGTGGCAACTGTGTGTCGTTCCTTTGTTTACAGGTGTTGCAGGATCTTCATGCAGAGCACACTACTGTGACCCTGGATGAGCAGGGCAGTCTGGTGGGAATAGCCCCAGCAACAGACCTGGCAAAGCCCTTGCAGGAGCAGTGCAGGCGGGTGGTTCTCACCTGCAACGAGCTGCTGCGCCACTTCTGGGCATGCCTGCCTCTCACAACCCAACCTCGCCGAGACAAGGCAGCCCGCCTAGACCGTGCTTTACAGGCACAGTACGACAGGTGTGTAAAGCAAGCTGCAGCACAGTGGTGCAGTGAATGTGTGTGAGCAGCAGTGCTGGCATGTAAGCAGCGTGCCAATGCAGGCGGTGCACCTCTCATGCACATGACAACCACAACATCAAGGCTGGTAGCCAACTGGATAATGCCTGTGCCAGCAGAGTTGTGCTGGCAGCAAGCAGTCAGCTCTGTTGATGGGAGGTGGCTCATGTGAACCAGGCTTATGCTGTGTGGCTCATGTCATGTTAACGCTGTAATGCGCTTTGTGGCAATTGCACCATGCTGTAGAACATGGCATCTCCTTGTCTGTCACTTGCAGAGACACACCATCACTACATTGTTTTTGTAACACAAGTCAAATGCTCTGGCTGTGCTTGGCTGCTTCTGTTGCCAACAGCAGTAGTCTTTCCAGCAAGGTCAATGGCTCTATGCTGCAGGGTTGTGGCAATGCAGCAAGGAGCAGAAGGTACAGAGCGATTCTGCATCAAACAGCTGCTGAAACCGGTTGACAATGTAAGTTTGCAGCCTGCTCACACGGAGTGCTGGTGTCTCTTTGCATTCAGATTGTATCGTGTGTTATGGTATAGGGTCAACAAGGACTTCAGCTCGAGTGTTGCAATGACTGCGTGCATGATACATAGTCAAGACTTCATGCGCAGGCAACTGTCTTACTTTACAATACTACTGGACTATAAGTTACAACTGCACATGCTGCAGGCTCTGAATGCTTCCTTTGAGCGCTATCAGGAAGAAAGAAGGGGTCAAGGATTTCGAGAACATGAAACACTGATGGCTGCATGATGGTATGGCACTCAGTGTGCTGTTTAGTCTCAAGGCTAAAGATGCGCCGTTCAAGATAATTGATTTAATATATTCAATTGATTCAATTTGCGACAGCATCACGCACATGCTCAGCTGCATGACTAAGGTCGGAAAAAGCTGAAGTTGGTGCATGTTTTGTGTCAGCTGTGAACTGAATGGGGACCTTCCATATCTTCAGAAGCTCACTGTTGCTACTGGCAGCATGCCATTGATAGATGATCTGGAATAACTGACTCAAGAAGAGTGGCAGCACGCATCATGCGTCTGACATTTGCTGCAACCTTCCCTGTAATTCCAGGGGCTGTGTCAAACGTGATCTGCCCAATAGTCGCTTCACAGAAGTCACAAACCTGAAGCATCGGTTGACAGGTCTGAGAAAACTTTGAAGCCCTGGGCCTGGCTCTCTTCTCCCTTCTGCCGGTTTGAGGGGTCAGAGCCCAACTGCCCTGCCCTTCAAGGCTTTGAAAGCACAGGCGAATTAAAAGCTTTCAAGCCGCACAAGTTCTTGTGCATTGAGCAGAGTGACCTAGACTTACACCACTTTCTTGTCGTCATTTTTGACAAGCTGTCTCAAACAGCTCGAGAGTCTAGGTTTCCGTCTGACCTGGCATGCACAGGTCGTGTTGACTAGCCGCGAAATAGCCACAGGCACTGGCCTTTCTGGCCAACGATCCAAAGCAGCCATGGCAGAAGATGGGAAGAAAGATAGTCTGATGTACAAGCAAGTGCTGGTCACCTACGGGTGAGGATCTGCAGATGAGATCAGTCGTGCTGAATGTTGCAACTGTTTCAGGCCGCGTGCTTTCTTTGAAATTCACCTTGCCTGCAACGTGCATGAGTTATCAGCAAAACACAGCAACTGCACCAAAGAGTCCGCATGTAGGTACTGAAACGCCGTTGGTCACGCAGGTATGTGACACTGTGGATTTTCCTCAGTGCCACTGTCATTATGTACAACAAGTGGGTCTTGTCTTTCTCTGGCTTTCCATATCCAGTGGCTCTCACTCTATGGCATATGTTCTTCTGCTCGGCTTTGGCATTCGGAGTTGTCAAGATGGGTTACGTGGAGACTATCAATATGAGCTCAGAGACGTACCTCAAGTAGGGTGCCAAAGAGTTGAGTCTAACACAAAATGTGCGTTGCAAAGCTTGTTCTACATCCTGATCTCAACCTTCAGGGCAGTTGTGCCCATTGGTGCATGCTATGCTGGAACATTGTGGCTGGGCAACGCTGCTTACTTGTATCTCAGCGTCTCTTTCATCCAAATGCTCAAGGTATGATGCGCTGCCTGAATCTGAGACTCCTTGCTCCGCATGGCACTCATGCACAGCGCTCATTGAGAGAGGCTTCTTTTTGTCTTGTGCAGGCCCTTATGCCTGTAGCTGTCTTTGTGGTGGGATGTGCATTTGGCACAGAAAAATATAATGGCGGAACGCTTGTAAACATGCTGATTGTCAGTCTTGGTGTTGCAATTGCCTCATTTGGTGAGACTTCAATTTCCAGACTTTTGCCATGGCTTTTGTGTGTTGCAGTTGTTACTTGCTGTGGTTGACAGCTTTGTTATGACTCTCCCTCATGGCTGCAGGCGAACTGAACTTCGTTGTCATTGGTGTTGTGCTCCAGATGTGCTCTATATGCACAGAATCCACCCGCCTTGTCCTCGTACAGATTCTCTTGCAGAGGCGTGGGTTGAAATTGAATCCTATCACCACATTGTACTATATTGCCCCCTGCTGTTTCGGCTTCCTTCTGTTACCCTTTGCCATGTTGGAGGCGCCCAAGATAATGAATGATCCCTCTGTGGTGTTCAGCCCTGCTGTTTTCATCAGCAATGCAGCAGCAGCTTTTGGTAAGGGAAACAACTGTCAAGCTTTGCTGAAGTGGCGGTGCACTCTCTTTGTGTTCCTTATTGCATACACGCCAGCTTGTGCAAGAGCTGACCAACGGTGTCTTGCATGCAGCGCTGAACATGGCTGTCTTCCTGCTGATTGGCAAGACATCAGCACTGACAATGAACATAGCTGGAGTTGTGAAGGACTGGATGCTGATTGGCCTCTCAGTCCTGATGTACGCCTCGCCAGTGACTCCACTAAACTTGGGGGGCTACTTTATAGCATTCCTGGCAGTGTGTATGTACAACTACAGGAAACTTCAATCCATGAAGAAGGTACCGCCTGTGGCATCTAAGGATGAGCTACAGTCTGCAAGTGACCCTGAGTTGCGGCCTTTGAATACAAGCAAATGATTGACATTAGAATTTCAGATGCAACACAGTCGAACTTTTTCTTGAATTGCTGCGGGACCTGCAATTTATGCACAATCAGGCATTCATTTGAACAACATGGTACTGTGTCTTGCTTGGTGGTCCCTGTAAATGTTTTGGCAGCCTTGCAGGATGTTGACTGATCTCGATGCTGCAAAACAGTAATGGTAAGGACGTCACACTACAAAAAACTTGTTGACTGCATTCATTCATTCATCAAGATTTGGTCACTTCAACAGCCTGACCAAGGCACATCTGTCTTTTGACAAGATACATGACACACATGTCATTGCAGTACACACGTAGTTCACTGTACTCTTATTGCTAAATACAGATAGTCAAGCAAGGGAGACACCAGCCTGAATGTTCAGATCTCTTCCACTTCCACACCCAGCCGTTTGTATTTGGGCAGCGCAGCAGCTTTGCAGTTTTCTGCAGAATTGACAGCCGGCACAGCAATGATGTCTTCCACATGCTCCAGCATGTCAGTGTCATTGTCAGCCATTTCATGTGCTGCACTAGACACTTCTGCTGGTACCTGACACCCTGCAACACTTGCTTTCATTCCAGCAGCAGCATCATTCAGGAAGTCCTGTTGCGGTTGGTGTGATGCTGGCACTTGATGGGACTCTGCTTCAAGGCTTCCTTTCACACCTTCAGCAGCGTCATTCAGGAGGTCATGCAGCCCTTGGTGGTGTACATATGTCTTAGCAGCCTGTCGCAGCGTCTCAGCAAGCTCCTTGAGCGCGCTGTAGCAAGGGATTTTCTGCCTGCAGCTGACTTGGGCTATGACACCTGCTGCATGCTTCATGCATCGCAGGAGGTGGCCCATGGTGGACAGAGCCCATCTATCACCCTGTGAAGCCGCAGGCAGTGTAGCATGCATTGTCTGGCCCATGAGAGTGCCTGTGACCTGCACAACAACATGGGGACTTTCTTGAGTGGATTTAAGATGCGAGATCATGGTGTAGGCATGATGGGCTATTGCGTGCACAGTGCAACAGTGTGGGCATGCAAGTCCCTGATCAGATCAGATTTGAGGCAGTATTTAGCAGCAGCCATGCTTCTTGAAGACCTGTACTGCAAACTTCCCAGGCAGTACATGTCAGGTTGGAAATTGCATCAGCATACCAACTTGACTTCTGCTGGGAGAAGACTTGAATGCATACCTGCTCAAAGCCCCACCTCCAGCCCAAGCAGCTGATTGCAAGCTCCAGAGCATGGTGCAGGCATGTCCACCGCTTCTGCAAGCGACTCTCGGATAGCTCGCCTTTGGCACACAAGCACTGCAGGTTTGCTGCAACAGATGGCACAGCCGTGCTCCAGAAGGTGTCTGCCTGCTCAGGCGGACAAGTGATGACAGTGTCTTTGCCTGTGGGCCTGCTCTGTGGCTGCTGCTGCCAGTGCTGAGCGTACATGCTATCCAAGCGTGAAGCTGCTGCCTGAGTGAAGGGATTGTGACCCCAGTCTTGCAGCGCAAGCTTGCATCTATCTTCTGTAGTTGTCACAACTTCCCCGGGGTGTGGTGCTGCCAGTGCAGACAGGTCTGGCATGCCTGCTGAAGCAGACTGGGCAGCAGGTGTGTCCTGCTGGACTGAGCTGACCACGCCTTGCAGAGCAGCAAGTGTGCACTGCATCAGGATGTCATCAGACATGCTGGGGTCTAGAGATGGCACCAAGGCTGTAGGCCATGTTTCTAGAGCAGCTGCTGTGCACAGTAGCTTTGTGCTTGCTGACATATCTGGGTCCCTCAGCGCATTCAGTATCTGAGCTCGCAAACCCTACAGCACAACAGCCTAACAAGGTCAGACTAGATATGAATAGGCCATATTCTGTCCTTGGCAGGCATAAACAATAATGCAGTCACACAGGAAGTTCTACAGAAGCAGCGAGACAACAGAGGGTCATGCAGCAAGGAAGTCAAAAGCTCTCGGCTACCGTTCTGAGTACTGATCACTGAGTGAATCAGGTAACCACGACAACTTGATGATGAGGCAACTGCAACTCTGGTGTCAGCAAATGATGCACATGAGACTGCTCCAGATGACGCAGCATCTGTGCAACAATGGATTCTCACTGACTCACCGCAGACTTGCCAGTGAGGCGGCAGAGGGCTGCAGCTGTAGCAGACAAGCAGCAGACCTCAGTCTGGAAGGGGCCTGGGAAGGGGACATGGCAGGACTGCCTCAGGAAATGCAACACCTGCTGCAGCAAGCCATTGAGCAAGCCACATGGCTCCAGCCTCATCACAGCCTTGTCTGGCCCTTGCAATGCGTCAGGGCCCTGCTGCTGCTGCTGTTGCTGCTGCTGTTGCTGCTGTTGCTGCTGCTGCTGCTGCTGCTGCTGCTGCTGCTGTTGCTGCTGCTGCTGAGGCAGAGACAGACCTGCCGCCTGCTGTAGGCGCTGCAGAGTCTTCTTGTTCTTGCTGCCAGGTGGTCTGCCTCGCCTCTTTACACAGGGTGTGCCTTTCGCTGCAGCCTGAGCCTGAGCCTGAGCTTTAGCCTGAGGCTGAGGTGGAGGGGGTGAGCTGAGTAGGCCATCAAGCTCATTTGCGCAGTGCTGCAGCCACGTGAAGGTGAGCCGTTTGCGAGCTGCGCTTGAGCACCACAGCCTTGCCATTGGACCATCTTCCACAGGGGCGCTGGACTCCTCTGCTTCAGGCTCTGTGTTGAACTCCTGGTCTTGTTCCTGCTCACCATCCTGTGAGGCTTCCCCCAGCCTAGATCGCTTGCTGGCAGGCAGGCTGTGAGCATAGGGTGCTGCAGCGCACTCCAGGAAGGAACACACAAAAACAGAGATGATGCACTGCAAGGGGCATTGGCTCTGCTGCCAGGCAGAGCAGATGTCCTGAGCTACTGAGGACACCAGCTGAGGCCCAAGTTCCTCGTCACTGTGAGTGATGCGAGCAAGCTGAAGCTCCAGGAAGTCCACAACTGTTGCGTCGCTCTCCTGAATGCCAAACTTCGCCAGATAGGCTTGGGAACCTCCATTGTCAGGTCCAGCCTGTGACTGCTGCTGCTGCTGCACCTGCCGGGGCTCTGATGGGTCTACCCTTTGCTCAGCAGGCTGTTGGTGCTGGTGCTGGTGCTGCTGCTGCTGTGATGGGTCTGTCCCTTTTGGGGGTGGGCGCTTGCGCTTCCTGCCATTGTGTGAGTTAGCAATTGGGCCTGGATCCAAAGCAATCGTTTTACGCTTCTCCTTGAGGCCATCAGCAGACTCAGGCTCAGCAGGTGGCCTGTTCTGAAGGGTGTGCAGTGGCCTGCTGGCCAGGTGGCCACTGCTGAGGCCTTGTGCTCTTGGCTGGGCTTGAGAGGGCAACAGGCACAGAGCATGCTGTGGCTGATGGCGAGCTGGCTGCATGAGACTAGCTGCTGTGCCAACCACATTGCTCATGCTGTCGCTGCCTGCTCCCAGTGTGTCATGCCGCCCAACATCTTCACCATCCCCTATGCAGCAGCAGTACATGATTGGCTGATGATTCATCACGCCTGCAGTTGACTTTTGTAAGTAGCAACAGGTATGCAGGCTGTGACATGCACTTTGGCTGCTACCCGAAAAACAACGTCGTTGCAGCCAGCTCGACATGGGAGTGCACGCTTTTTTCTGTAGCAGACAATACACAAATGCGCAACCACTCACCTTGCGCACAAGCCTGTGCCTGACCTGGCTGTGATGTGATCCTTTGTCTTTGAGCAGACTGCGCAATGTACTGTTGGTCACACAGACGTATCTTGCCTTCCTCACCTGCAGTGCTGCCTGCCTGTGGAGTGGATTCACGCCGGGCGTGTGCAGCATTGGGTGGTGAGCTGCCCTGGCAAGGCCTCCTGATATCTGCAGGCTCAGGCCTGAAGGCCAGTCTGGGCATGATGTTTGAGCCCTCACCTGCCACCGGGCTAACCTGCCTCTGTTCTGATGCTGTTTGCTGTGGAGCCTGGATATGTGCTGACGGCATAACGCCTCCCAAAAGGGCAAAAGCATTCCTCCAGCCTTGCATTTCCACCAACCACTTTCCCTGCTGCTCGTGGCACTCTGCAAGCTGATGACGGATGCCACAAAGCTCGGAACGCAGCTGTGCGACATCTCTGCAGAAAAAAGTGTCAATTCAGCAAGTTGCTACCGACTAATCAATGGTCAGGTCTTGAATAGCAACAAGCTCAAGCCAAGGCAGGAGGTAATAGAAGATGACAAGAGCATGGCACTCACCTGTCATCATTTGTGTCACCAGACTGGTCCTGAGTGGACGGCATGCTTTCTGCAAGGTTGCTTCCTCTGACAGACAGGCTCCTTCGAAGTGGTGCCAACTGCTGCCTCAGCTCCTCAACAGCTTGCTGAGCTACAGTGCAGCCCTGGCAAGCTTGCCTGCTGCCATTTGGGGCAAGAGCATGAGCCTCAGCAGGCTTGCTAGCTTGAGCTTTCAAGCTGGTGACAACCTTCTGATGGTCCTGCAACACAGCAGGCCAAGCAGTTTTTGCATTGCCCGATGATCTACCGTGCAAGCTGTCTGGCCACAAGCACATACTACATCGTGGATGCAAGGGATGAAAAATCTTTTGCAGTGACCTAGGGCGGTTTGCTCAACGTGCGCATGGCATTTGCAGCTGTAGGACAACAGTCCAAAGGTGATCAGACCACTGTGGAAGCAAGTGAGAGTGGCGGTGATGGTCTGTATGCTGCTACAAGGGCTTGCTCACCTGCTGTTGCTTCTTCACGCTTGTCAACGCAGACTCCAGGCTGAGCAGCTGCTTTTTCAGGTCCTCAAGATTGTGTTCAAGCTTCTGGCGCACCATTGCAGACTGCGCACAGTCTGCTTTGGCTTGCTTGCTAGACTGCTCTGCTTTATCAGCGCGCTCTGTAGCCTGTCTCAAATCATGGGCCAGTTGTTTGAGCCTCCTGCATGGTGACAGCTACAGTTGAGGGTGCGCAAGCCTCTGTGTTCCCCTAAAAATCAGTTGCTGGAGTGCATTGCAAACATACTATGCACAAGAAGTTGAAAAAAACCGCTAGTTTGTAAGGATGTTCACCTGTCCTGCTCCTTCACACAACTATCCGCGTCTTGATGAGCTTTCTCAAGGATGCTGTTACTTGAGCGTAGGGTTTCACACTCCAGAACACGTTGTTTTTGTTCCTCCTTCAGGGACTCGTATCCGTCCAGCAATGGCTGGATGTTCGCACACTTCTCCCGAGTAAGCACCTGCACATGCACAGACCTTATGACCTAACCTTCAAAAGGCTAGCCAGGTTCAGCAGGGGATTTACCAGCTTCCTCTTAAACTTCTCATTCACTGCGTCCTTCCTGCGCAACTCCTCTAGCAACTGTTCACGCGTGAAAGTGTCGTACTCAGCCATGTTGCTGAGGCTTGCAGCCTAGTTGCAGCTGCATCACAAGTAGCAACTTTGCATCACGCACAAGTTTGAGGTCTACACACAAGACAGGCGTCCATGTGTACGCGGTGTATGAATACGAGCTGCATCGCCCTGCAGACAGTCACGAAACGCTCGCACGAGGCTCTCGGACTATCATTATCGCCCTTGCTGTAATGAAGGCGGCGAGCTGTGAATGTCTTGCTTCCTCTTGGGACGCGTAAATTTGCAACTAAGCACTGCACGCCCGCCGTCATGGTTAAGGTGAGGCGGCATTTCATGTATGCGCATGAAGCCTGAAAAAGCTAGTTGTCACCCTACCCTCGCTGACTCCGATGTTAACACTTTGAAAGCACTTCAAGTCAAAGCTAAACGTCTCTGTGAATGCAGACGGTGGTGATCGATGCCCGTGGGCATATGCTCGGCCGCTTGGCATCCATCCTAGCCAAGCAGATGCTGAACGGACAGCAAGTGGTACGTGCATCTACAACAGCATAACAGCAACCTACTCAGCCTGTTAGAGCAATATGTCCAGAGCACATCGTTTTTACTGCATCAGCGTACTGCAGGTTGTTGTCAGGGCTGAGGAGATCTGCATCTCTGGTGGGCTTGTTAGACAGAAAATGAAGTATGAGAGGTTTCTCAGAAAGAGGAT
>JAABUP010004252.1_pt1 | contig 23718 bp, 25 predicted proteins | sample 5559201 | NCBI WGS metagenome assembly JAABUP01 (sample SAMN10711887, study PRJNA513373) | rock metagenome | isolation source: Antarctica rocks | place: Antarctica
TACTGTAATTTCGCAAAGTGCTGCGAACAGACGCTTTCAAAGTGGTTTGTCGCACTGTGAGAACCTAAATGTAACATTGATTGAGTACTTTAGATACATGTGTTTAGGTCGTTGCGCTACATGGCATGCGTGTACATGACATATTCGAGCTCTGAAACCAATTCGTGTCAATGTTCGAATGGAGAGACCAATCTCGTTTGCTTTACACCGTGAGTGCCTTCAGCAGTTTGACACTTTGCTAGCATTAGTACCAGATGCCTCAGGTGTTGCCGCAACATTGCACATGCCGTTTTGCATCAGCAAGCATGTAGTCCATAGCTTCGAAGCTGCAACACATCATGTTGGCATAACTCCACGACACATGGACATAATGTCAGCTTCTGCACAGCATCAGTCATATGTATTTTTAGCACCATTGTACAGTGTCTGCGGCCCATATCCCTGTTCAGCGCTACGTCCATTTGCATGCTGTCCAGTACAAGCTTGCTGCGCTATCATGTCTGCATGGCTGCCAAAATTTGCAGGCACACGAGAAACGAATGGCGGCCTGGCAGCAGAGCCTGACATCAGCTGCCGTTCAAATTGTGCCACTTTGGTTCTCACCCAGGCATTGCTAGCTAGTTCATCGAGGGTGATACGCATCTTGGGATGCCGGGACAGTGCTTTCTTGATCACTTCTGCACATGCTGGGCTGACAAAGGCTGGAATGGACTGCATCTTACCATGCATGATATTTCGCAAGGTTGCTGTCACATTCCCCGGGCTGCTAGAATCCTGCAAGCACACAAACACAGTGTCAACAGGCAGGGTTTTTTGTTTCATGGCTGCACAATAGTTGTGGCTCGATTAAGGTAATTACAGCTTGATTTTTCTGTCTAAACCTGATCTAAGCAGACATGGAGATGGCACACAACACAGAATTCGTCTGACTCTTGTGTCCCTGCACTGCTCTGTTCAACAACTCAACAGTGCACAAATACTGCCTGGCAGTGATAAACACTTACTGCTTTAGCGCAGAATGCATCACATCACATCACATCACATCACATCACATCACATCACATCACACACAACCTAAGAGTGCACGCCAGCATGCGTGTGCATGAACAGAAGCCGCAACTTGTGTGATATTACTTTCTTCTGTTGACCCACCTCGAAGGGGTACATGCCAGTGACCAACAGGTACAGCATCACCCCCAGGGCCCACACATCCACAGCCCTGGCGTTGTACCGGGGCTGCCTACTCTGCCCTGACTGCGCCTGTCGGTTTGACTTCACATCCAAGTGGCCTTCTAACAGGAGCTCTGGCGCCATGTAGTCAGGAGTCCCAATACTGCACAAGCACAGTATGTGTCAGTAACATTTGCAGTGCTAGAAAGAGTGTGAATGCGTCAAGCGGTATTTATGTTAACCAGGCTGCAGTATGGGTGCACGAGCGAGCAGCGATGACAGACAAGCTTGTGTGAATTAGCCCAACTACAAAATCGACGATGCACATGCCAATTTGGAGGCAGTATGCAGACAGCTGGACACTGAGAGACAGCAAAGAAAGAAAACAAAAGAAAAGTCCGGGCCTGTCAGCAGTGATGGTGGGAGCCTGCTGAGGCAGCAGCCTGCAGCAACCAACAGCAAAGACAAGTGGCTTTGCAGGCTGCACAGCAATCGTGAACACTTGTAATGTCAAGCACTGCAGCTGTGTAACAGCTGTGTGGCTGTCACTGCACATAACTTCAGCTCTATCACATCCTTGAAGCACAAGCACAGGGGCGGACTCACCCCAGAGTCATCGCAGACTCCAAGTGCTTGGACAGCCCAAAGTCAATGACCTGCGTTGTACATGAGCACTTGAGGCAAAAGCAGCTTGTGAATCAGCAGCATACAGATGACTGTTCATGAGCAAAAAGTGACAAGTCTGCAATAACAGGTCTGCAGTAATAAGTCCGCGGTGACATTGCTGCAGTAACAAGTCTGCAGTGAGAAGGCTGCAGTTACAAGTCTGCAGTAACAAGCAGTCAGTGCATGGCAACTAGTATCATGGGGAACATGACATACAACTGTGCCATATGAGGTTTTCAAAACTGCTTGTGTTCAAGTATGCAATTGGAAATTTAGGCAATACGATGGGGACAATGAGTGCTTGCATAAGAGGGATTCTGCACAAGCTGTGTGCTGACTGGTACTGTCCGCCCTTACGCCTCAACCCAAGCAGGATGCCCAAACTGCCAGCAGAGTTGACAGCACTGTGATGTGTGTGTAGCAGCAGAGGGGCTTGTGTACCTTGACACGCTGTGTGCTACTGTCCAGGACGCAATTCTCAGCCTTGAGGTCACGGTGACAGAAGCCATTGTTGTGCATGAAGATGACAGCATTAATGAGCTGCTGGAAATAGTATGCCACCATTGGCTCAGGCAGCTTCTTGTCAGGTGCACCATTGAGCAGATCCAGCAGGTCCGGTCCATTTACCAACTCCCACTGCAGACAGGCTTCATTTACAAACGCGTGATTTGCGTCGAGCTACAGTAACAAACACTTCTAAGACTTGGTCATGTATCTGCTGTCACTGCAAGGCCAGGATGAGACCATGTCACTTGTCATTCAGCAGCTGCAGCTTGTCAGCAAGAACTGCTAAATGCAGGAGCCCTGGTCTAGTCAGCAAGCATCACAGCTCAGAAAACAAGGTTATTGTGCAAAGATCACACCTTGAGCACCACAGCAGTTTCACAATACCAAGGTGACGGTTGTGTTATCTTTGCTGAGCTATATATGCTGTATGTGCGCTGAGCTATGTATGAGAGCAAATGGACTAAGGACTCACCACTATGACATACTGCTCGCCCTCCACAAAGACGTCCAGCAGCTGGACTATGTTATCATGCACAACTCCAGCTGCATAATCGACCTGCACAAGGCATTTGCTCTAGCTCAGGGATCAGCAAACCACTGCAAGCAAGGAAGTGGTTCAGCTGTGTAAGTGGATTCTTTTGAGGCTCACCTCGCGCTGAAAAGCCTTGACAGGAAGCTCTAGGATCCCGCTGTGAGCGTGCATGACCTGTCACGCCAGCCCAGACTTTAGACACATGTCTACACAAGGTAAGTCAGTGCTCTGCATGAGTCTTTTACTTTCAACCAAACAGCTGATCATACCTTTAGGGCTACTGCCCGACTTTGTATGCGGTCGACACCTTGGTATACAACGGCAGATCCTCCCCCTGCAAGCAGTCACGAAGTTTCAGCTTGGAAATGAGCGAAAGTTTCAGGTCCCTCAACTCACTGTTGATCTCCTTTTGCACAAGGTAGCGGCCGCTACACAACACTGTTCCTGTTTGTAGCGACGGCGCATCGGACATGCGAGACTGTGCACACAGAAAAACTCCTGGACAGATCAGCGACAGCACTGTGCAGTGCGTCACTGCGCACGAGAGTGGTGGTCGCACCGAGATCACCATTGTCTCGGACCAATGCATTCAGAAACCAAAGAAGAAGAAGAATCATAACCATAACGCCTGCCTTTTTCATAACTTTTCCTTTAAATTTTGATTGTCTAGTGTATATACCTGAAAAACCAGAGAGACAAACGGTCTTGTACAGGACACAAGATCACTCGTTAGGGTTTGAAGGTCGCTGCAAAAGATACAGGATTTTGGTGTGTGCAGTCTGGCTCAGTCGTGAAGCAGTGACAAAACTGAACTTCAGTAGTGGTGCAGGCAAGCTGAGTCAAGCATAGTGATGACCAGCTTGAAAAAAGTTTGCACTTGGAACAGTACTACACAAAACCAAGAGTCAGGCTGGCATGGGTTCGATTAGCACACATGCATACCATGATGATCCTTGTCTAGGAATAATCTACAAGGCACAGATGCTCATCCACTGCAGTACAACGCAACTTGATTTAATGTGCTTGCAATTGGTAGTACACATGCACTGGCAGTATGTACATAAACAGCACAAGCGGTCATGATCCCTATATCTAGTGCTGATCAGAAGTCAAAGCACGCACAGCAACCATTGCTTGCTTCTCAGCAGGTGTGAACCCCCATAAAATCCATTGCAGGTGTAGGTCTGAGACCTGCTTGTGTTTGTCCTCACACAGTCTCCATGCTTTGCTATCTCTGTCTTTGCTGTCAGCTGGTACAAGCTTTTGCAGGTTGGTGAGCCTGAGGCTCTCCATGTCAGGCTCTTGAGGGTCTTCACAAGTCAGTGTGTTTGCCAGCCTTTTCCCAGGTGGCATATCGACATACAGTTTTGCCCATCCCAGAGCCTGCTGAAAAGGCTCAGAATTCATCAAGTCGTTGTTGGCAAGCTGAAGTTGATTGTTTTCGATGGCTTCAAGGTGGGCTTGAACAACAGCTCGGCCAGCTTTTTTGTAGTCAGGAAGCTGCTTTGTCTTGGCAGGATAGAGCTCAAGCCATTTGCTGAAGATGTCCATTGCCGCGTGCATGCGAGCATTCGGGTGAGGATGGTGCTTTGCACGATGAAACATGGTGTTGATGACCTGAAACTGGTATGTCAAGCTGCGCTTTTGCACCAGATCTATGGTCCTCTGAGCCACTGTTGAGTCCTGGAACCCAGTGCCGTGCAATGTAGTTGATGGGTTATCATCGGTGTACAAGTGCGAGTCCTGCTTCCGTGCTTTTGTTTTAGGCGCGCTAGTGGTAACAGATTCTGGTTGTTTTCGCTTGTGTTCGACGGCCCTTTGCATCGGCTTTTGACCTTTGCTAATTGCAGTAGTGCAGCCGGGTCTGAACAAAAAACGAGACTGCAGCATCTACGCCGCAAAACAAGCCTGCGGAGCGCAGCATACATACACAGTGTGTGACACGCCAAGTCTTCTCAGTTTTGCTCTGAAACCATTTGGGCCAAACGATTTGGCGAACATTTGGCAAGCTGCCAGATACACGCAATAGTGACGATGTTGCACAAGAGACGTTTGTGCATGAGCGCATTCGACGCAACTCCCAGGCTGTTCTGTTGTAGATCAGTTATGACTCAGCCTGAGCGTTGCTGACCAAAGTTAGACGCGCTGCTGACAGGCCAGGACAAGCTTAGGGTTGCTATGACTCGCCAACCATGCTATTTTGCGTCCATTCCACAACTGATGCACACAGCCAGCAAAGCGCACTGAACTAGTACGCTCAAGGTCTCGTATAACTAGTATACTTGGACAAAACAGTAGTTGTTGAGTCTGCTCACGCTCAGCTTTGACCAGACCACATTATCAGTACCTCACAAGATTGCAGGACAATTGCACCAGAAGTCAGCAAGAGTTAAGCTCTGAAGCCTTTGTAAACTGCAAAGCAGCTAACAGCGTGCATGCACAATCAAACAGTGTCAGACAATTGCATGCTGAACCTTGCTGCTACACCGTACTGCTGTACCTTGCTGCTGTAGCAGTGCAGTGCATGGGCTTGTGTACACTTGACATAGTGACTCTCCCACAGGCTTACTGTACTTTGTAAAGCCTGCAGCAGCCAAATGATGACAGCTGTTGATGTCAATTTCAGCAACAATTAGCAGCCAACTGATGACAGCTGTTGATGTCAATTTCAGTAACTGTTACACTCAGGTAGCTGCACAAAGTGCAGAACAACATGAATGTCATGAAGCTTCCGTGATAGACTGTATGCATAGGACCTTATAGACCATGGTAGCCACAGACACCATCCAACCTTTGAGAAGCTTTCAAGAGCTCTGTATATTCTGTGTCGAAACTTCTGTTGACTGTTACTGTCAATAGTCTCTCGGCGAGAGTGAACATAAACACCTAGGTGGGTCTTGACGTCGAATGGAAATATGCTGCTACTGATCATGACTAGTGCTTGGTTGAGAAGTATGCAGGGATCATACAGTCATAGGCCAAATCATGACTTGGCTGTAACATCTGTTTCTTCAACCAGCTGGCATGCAATATATTTTCGTTCGCAGTTTCATCACAAACCCCAGATTTCACTCAAAATCTATCATACGCAAATGTCGCATACGATTGATCAAATCCCACAAGCCTGAACCCACACCATGACAAGGTAAAGTCAATACTTCAAGGTTAGTGCATGCTTCCAAGCAAGACCAATTGTATTGATCTCCAAAATACATCTCACCCTTGATGTGCAAGCGCAACAAGCCAACTGGCACAAAAGGCATACCAAGATCGTTCCTGCCATCAATGGCCCCTGGGGAAAAAACTAACTCAGTCAGTTGAGTGCAAAGAAGCTCACATCTGGCATGTTCAATAAACTCACTGCTGCCCCAACAATCAAAAGAAAGCAAGCCATCTGGGAGGCGCATTATGGGAGTCTCATTTTCTTCAGTAATTCAGTAATTTTGTTGAGGTGAAGCTTGGTCAACATTGCTGAACAGCTCAAATCTAGAATGTCTATTGTGAAACTGTCAAGTCTCAACTCCTTCAGACACCCCCCTTGCCTTTCATCTACAACTAATGTTGCAATGCCTCTGTACTGGCCATAGCTGATGAGGTGTAAGACCTGTAAAGCTTTGCAACACCTGAGTAATTGGTGAATGCTTTCTGATAGATTTGAGGTGACCTGTGGCATATTTACGCTGAGGTACAAGCTCACGAGGACGTCTACACAAAGTGGGTCTACTGCATACGTGCCAACGTTTGGCAGGTACGCCCTGCTGTGGATGATCAGGTTTTGGCTGGTGATGTAAGGCTTCAGCCAAGTCACTTGCAATTGTTGCAAGTCTGCCACTGCAAGCTCAGTGTGTGCTGCAAAGAGGTTGCAGCCACTAACGCTTAACACCTTCAGTGCTGGCCACCCAACAAACGTAGACAATGCTGAAGACAGGTGTGCTGCCCAAAATCCATCATCCGCATGATAATGCTCCAGGCCACACCACCGACAGTCTGTCAAGTTTAGAGATGTCAGGCCTGTCAAAGTACTGATACCCAAGTGGTCTCCATACACCCTGCTATCTTGCAAGCTTAGAGCTTGTAAGCCATGCAAGGAACTCACTTCCGCATGTCCTTGGGCAAACACAACACAGCAGCCCTTCAGCTCTAATGCAACAATGTGCTTGAGACAGTGCATTAGCTGGTGACTATGGAAAGATAGCTCGTCCAGGTTCTGGTCAACAGTACGAAGAGAAAAGCTTCTCAACGACTCAGGAGATGTGTACAGGCTGTGCCTGACAGTGGCTCTGTAGTTGGGGCAAAAGCGGTCTACCTCAATCGTGAGCGATATGAGCTGTGTCAGCTGCGCCAGCTGTGGCTTAGAAGGAAGGGCATCATCATTATCACTCCTAAAGTCATAAGCTGCTCGGATTGTGAGGTCTTTCAACCCTGTTACCTCATAAAAGTTGTAAGGCTGCATACTACTGAAGGGGTACTCCAGAAACAGGCTGTCACACACCAGTGGCCACGCACTAAAGCAGCTCTCTCCACTTGCTTCAGAGGACTGGGGTTGATCATCATCTGCCATTGCAACCTTCCAAAATGATGAGGTCAGCTTCAAATATGAAATAGATTGCCTCGCGTGAAGAAAGCTTTGCCAATGCTTGTGATCAAACTTTTTGATTGCATGTAGATGTAAGGAACTGATGTGGCTGTCCTGGACAGCAGCTCGCCAGCTGGCGCATACACAGGCTGCTGCACAATTGTCAAGCGCATTCCGCTGCGCCTCAAAGATATTTGAAAGGACCTCTGAAGGCATGTTTGACCATTCTGGTTGCTGATGAATCATTGTCCCTGAACCAAGTCAGGGCATAAAGTCAGCGAGGCTGATTCATGCACAATGACCTCCAAGCATTCGGTCTAGCACATGCAGCTGATCTGTAGGCTGGACAGGTACAGTAAAATGAAAGCAGCCCAGCGTGGTCAGTGCAAATGAAGCAGAGTATGCTTGGAACAGTTACCTGCTGCAGCAGGCTGCTGGAGGAATAGCAACCAGTGTGCTGTAAGCTGGCTTGAAGTCAGCTGCTACCTGAGGTCTGCAGCAACTTCACAATGGTGTACTGGAGTACGGATGCAGATGACACGACCGAGGTTGGTAGTCTTCAATGGCTGATCTTGCCTTCGACGGGTGCAGATTAGGTGATCACGAGTCCAACCCGTTTTTGGCGGCAACCGCCGAGGTATGGATGCCTCTTCTAGGCCGTTTGTGACCAGTACCGATTGCCGCTGAATGTCAATGGCTGCTGAGCACAGTTCTTTGTCTCGAAGCTTGCGACAGGATTCAAGGCTTGCTGCTGCACAGAGAGAAGTGACGCTGTTGAGCTCAGGACGACGACCACAATACAACGCCTGCAATTTGCCAAACGTCTTGGCTCCAGGTGGCATGCAGCTGGCCTTTGCAAGTACCTTGTCAATTGCAATCACGGACGTATGCAGACCATCACACTGTTACACGGATAGTTACAGGCACGCACGGTTCGACAGACTCCCCGGGGTGCAACCGTCCAGATAGATCTGTGGAGCGCAGACCGAGTACAGCAACTGCAAACAACAATTCCACTGCATGTGTTTACGCTCACCGGAGCTGTTGATGCACTGCCACATACAAAGCACCCCATGAGCAATCTTAACAACATACAGGTCAGAAGCAACTGTGTGGCTCTGCATCAGCAGTACAGCATGCTTGTGTTACTGGCAGCGTTGCAGACATGTGCAACACGAACCACTTTTGAAAGCATAACACAGCATATTTACACTTGACAGTCACATAGAACCAGCCTATAGCCTAGTTCTCATCCACTATCGTTGTGCTTATGCCTGCTCCTGCTTCTTAATGATGTCTGAATCGCCTGCACAGTACAGACATGCTTAACCCTCTCGTGAGTGTCACTCACAGCAACACTGAATTTACACTAATAGCAACACAGAGCTTCAAAGACCAGGGGCACTGTCATAGCACTTCTTCACTTTTTGTATCACAGCGTGAAGTGCCACAGCTAATGACACCCTAGCGCTGACGTCAAGTGCAATCATGAAGGGCACAGCATCATGAAGGACACAGCATCAAGAGGGTTTTACATGGCCAAGAAAGAAGCAACACCGGCAGGTTCTCTCAACAACTATATTCTCACTTAGGAAACATACCACTGCAGCTTCAGTCGACAGGACAACAGAAGCTGTGTGCCACAAGCGCTGACACAAAAGCAGCCTTCTCAAGGTAGCAGGGTCAGCAAAACAGCCAGAGGCGAGTCAGGCAAGCGCGGCTGTCTGTCCCAGTTCACAGCCAGCCGACTATACTTGAACCCGGGCGTCATGCACCTTGCTATGCGGCATCCTGACCACACAGATGCAAATGGCAATGCTGTCCATGGCTGTGAAGTAGATGCCAAGGATGTGAAGCACCTGCATGGACCTGACTCTGTCTCAGACAACAAAGCACTGGGTTCGCACCAGCTTGTTGATAGGCAAAACCACTCAGCAAACCCTGAAGCAGCATGACAAATCAGCAATGCCACGCATAGACAGCAACATAGCTGACAGAGACTGTTTTCTGAACAGTCAAGACATATGCGACATTGCTCAGAAGCTTGCACAGCTCACCTGGAAGCTTCATGACACTGAGGTTCAGTCTGTGCGCTTGTTCTACCAGCAGCATTCAGAGAGTGTGTTCCCAAGAAGAGCGCTCAGCATAGCCGCAGCCAGCTGCCACTCAGCCAGCAGCTGCTAACAGCAAGCCAGCTTTGCTCAGGCAGATGACAGCGCTAAGCCAGCAGGCGATGGTCAGCTGCAGCACCCCAAGAAGTTTGTTATGGGCTGGATGACCCCCTTCATGAAGGGCAATCTGCTGAAGCATGGCAATAACAACATCGTCTTGCTTGACGCCACGTTTGGCACCAACCACATGAAGATCACTGCACACTGGCCGTGTCATTGATGAACTTGACAATGGTGTACCAGCCTTCATGGTGCTGTGCCAGAGTGTCAGCCAAGAGATTATTGGCGAGTGAATGGCAGCTTTGCTGCAGCATGTGCAGCATGATCACCCATGCATCATGGCTGATGACGCTATTGCTGAGGTCAATGCAATCAGGTAGACAACCATTATATGCAGCGTTAAACTGAAAATCATCACTGCATACATTGCTACCAACAACTGCACTCCTTGGAGCCATCCAGTGCATGCGCTGATTGATGCCTTTGGTTCTACATAGTATTACTACCTGACCACATTCTAACCTTCTCTGCAGACTCACTAGCACTCTACCGTGTCCAAGGGTTTCCTGTTGTGCTTGCCGTGATCAGCATCACATTGCTGTTCTTGAGGCCAAGATGATGACTAAAGCTATCTGAATTCATCTAAGGTCCCTGTGGGTAATGTACAACAGGGCTGCACACAATACAAAGCATCAAACACCGTTCGCTGCCTAGGCAATCTACAGCCCAACATCAAAAAAAATTTGCAACAGCCTGTGAAGTACTGCTTGCTTGCAATTTGTAGCTTCTACACCAGGCAGGGGATGCTGCAACGTATGTATACATCAAGATTAGCAATTCTGCCAACTCCATCATGATTGCTCAAGCTTGATTGACACAGGGCTGACATCACGCTTGAGCGTGGAAATACATTTGCCCTGTTAGTCTGATTGGGGAACATGCAATCTGAGCACCGTGGAGCTTCTGCAATCTCAGTCACCATTTGCAATGTGGTCTGTCCACTTCTCTACCACCTGCTCCAGCATGATGTTACGAACAACGCCAGGGACAGGGTCGGCAACTGAGTTACCTTGGCTGTCAGAATAGATGCGAGGCGCCAAGTCCTGCACGCAACATTGGATGTGGGGTGTAGTTGTCTTCTGAGCACAAAAGAAAAAATGACAAAGACAGCAGCATGCACCGAGTGCCTGTCAGGTTTGTAAGCTAGAACCATGAAGGTAATGCAATGTTATCCACTTGACTGCATGAGGTATCATACCTGCGTATGTAAGAACACAGTTTGCGGCAGCATGGAAAGCAAATTGAGAGAGTGCCTCCAGGCAGACACTCAAAACTAGCCTTGAAAATTGCTCAGTCAGAGCTCAGTGCCAGTTATGCAGCCACAGGTCACTTTGCAGCCATGATGGAGCTCACCACTTGTCCATTTTCTCGCTGGATTGTTGGAAATGCGGGAGGCTGGTGATGAGCAAGGATGTCAGCAGCATCCCAAATTCTGAAAGCAAGGAGGTCCTTGTTCACCTCAGCCCATGTCACAATTTCCTGCAACCAGCAACCTTGTCGAGAAATCTGTCATTTTCCCAGAAATCAGCATTACATCAATGAGCACGATGCGCAGTGACACTGTCTAAGGAGCATGGAAGTGACAATGAATGCTGAGAAGGGGCAGGCATCCGAAAGAGGTTGAGTTTGAGCTGACTTCCTTGCAACACGGTAAGCATCAACATGTTGTACAACTGCATTCTGTGTTACCCGTGTAGTAGGACACTTGGGAGGCTCATTGCAAGCTGCAGCTCTGCTTCGGATTTGGCTCCAGGCACTCCTTGATACTGTCTGACCACTCGACAGCAGCACGCAATCCACCATCTCTTCCTGGTCCTGCACATTGCAGCCAGTGCTTATTGATGTGGGTGTACAGGTACTGGACAACCATCACGCATGTGCTTCATGCACACAGAGAAGACAGTGAATACATCCACCAGCATGGCAAGTTGAAAACCGAGGACATTCATGTTTTGGAAAATACTGAAGACCCTGCAGCAGAGCCTGTCCATGAAAGGTGTGCAGATGCACAATGCAACAGCAACGAGGACAATTCGTTGACAAACAAACAAACAAATCGCGCCCTGGGCACTCAGATGAAACGGCGTCTAATCTACAGATCTTTACCAGCACTGCCAGCAACATGTTGCCTTGAGGCTATCTATCCCAAGTCAGGGCACCCCCGCTGTGAAGCTGCAATGAGATGCAGAGTCTTACCACTGGGCAGTACACAAATTGAGAATATGCTGGATGCATAGGCTGCAATGCCAGATGCAGCCTAGGCCCCTCTGTTGCTGAAGGTGGTGCATCCACAGCAATGTTGCTACTCACAGCACGGAAGAAGCGCATGACAGCCTTGTAAAGGTTAACAGCATAGATTTTGCCTACAGTAACACAACAAACAGCCTGACACAAAAATCAGCACAGAATTACGCAACACAATGTGCAAGTTGATGGGTGAGTATATGATCATCAAGGCACTGCTGAGCAAGTTGAATGAGATCTGGTGTAGACAATTGGCTGAACCAAACATGAGGTCCCTGTATGACATGATTACAGTGGAACTATGCTGCTCTTCAGAAGGTTGATTTTCTTGGGTAGAGGCTGTTGCAAATGTGTTAACCTACATCATGTTACTGGTATCTTGATGGTAATGCAACTTGTGAGATGGGACACAATAGCAATTGCATCTCAGTAAACAACATCATGTCAAAGCAGCAATCTTTTGCTGGTGTTACCACAAGTATGTTGTCTGCTCTAGAGATGCACCTGAGTATAGACCAGCAGCAGCTGCAACAACAGCAGCACTAGAGGTAGATAAGACAGCCAGTCCAGCAGCAATGGCAGCACCCAGGGCACCACCAATAAGTATGCCCCAGCCTGTGCTCTTCAATACAATTTTGATTGCCCCTCGCTTAGTCTGCTTGCCTTCATAGTAGTCTGCAGCCTGCTCAAAGGTAGCCACCAGACCTGCACAAGCACAGTGATTGAGCGACGCACATGTGATCTCCATGACTGTCATGGGGAGGAATGGCCAGCACATGCACATGCATATGCTTGATGAACAGCAGCTCTGTAAATGCAACAAGTGATCACTCATGAGCTGTGAGCGCAGAGGGCTGCAGCATGAAATGCAGCGTATGCAGAGTGGCTACATTCACAGGGATTTCACAGACATCACCATATTAAGTGCATACAAGCAAGAGTACCACCAACTACTGCTCCGCTCACCGCTCCCTTCAAAGCATCAGTAGCAACGCCTTCCAGTGTTATCTTGACTGCAGGCAGAAGATAAGCTCTGAACACCCAACTCGTGGCTGTCGCTACAGAAGGGTTGGCGCTGCGCTGGAGCCAATCAGGTCAACAGGTTCTCGTTTTGACATAAACTATTCTACCTGTGCCTTTGTCCGAAGTAACAGAGGCAGACTTGGACGGCTTAGAAGGCTTAGGGGCAGGTCTGGCTTTTGCTGATCTCTGAGCTTTGCCGCAAATCGGGGGGGGCCGGACTTCCGTCGGGTCCAGCAGAGCGCGCATAGCACCAGCTGAAACCACACTTGCTGCGGTACTATTCCTGATGGCAGCTCGATCATTGCGGAACCTCCGCGCGCGGGCACGGATCTCCTCTGCACGAGCAGCGTCGCCCTCGGGAGGATCTGCCTGAACATTCAGAAGTTCAGCCGGATGGTCCACGTCTTCGCCCGGAACCTCCACTTGAAATGTGAAAGCAGCGCCCGGCCTGAGTGCTTGGATGAACTCAACAGTTACGTGCGTTGGTTCCAGGGGATCCATAGATCGCAACACAGCGTTCGCAATTCACTCACGGTGTTTTGGCAGCTGAGAAAAGGTGACCTTTGGAAGTCCCCTTATCGAGGCAGCATCGTCGGCAGCTGCTTTCTTGACGCAACAAGTGTCAAAATCACTCAATTAACCACTCACTCACTCACTCACTCACTCACTCACTCACTCACTCACTCACTCACTCACTCACTCACTCACTCACTCACTCACTCGTGTATTTCCACTCTTCATCACCATGGGCAATGATGCTGTCTTGACTCCTTCTTTGTACGGAAGCAAAGCCGCAACTTCAGCAACGTTTTCTCATGTCTCCTGGACGGATCACTAACACACTGACATTATGGTAGTCACAGACACCCTCCAAGACTTCAGATTTTGAGAAGCCCTCTGTACAATCTGTGTTGGAAGTTCGGTTCTGTTGACTGTTAATATGAATTGTGACATGGTAAAAGTGAACATGCATGTTCTTGCTGCTACTGATCTTGTTGAGAAGTATGCTAGGGCATACAGTCATATGCCAAGTCGTGCTTTGGCTGTACCACCTCTTTCTTCAATCAGGCATTGCAATACGTTCTATCTTAAAGATGCAAGTTTCATCTGAAGCTTCCAAGTCACAACCCCCACACTGTGGTCGACACTTCTGCATTTGTATCATGTCACATGCATATTGCAGTGTATCACAGTCACTGTGTATACACTGTGTATAACGGTGTGACGCAGCTTGAGCAAATTCACGACTCGTGTGTCTAGTCAGGATATAGCTCTGCAACCAGGCTCACAGTGACTGTGAGACATTCATTCTACGTGCGAGGGCGTTGGTGTGTGCCAAATAACTCTAAGCCAATGACCTGTGGAAGCGTCAGCATTCAATGTAACACTAGTTTCGATCATAATCTATCACACGAAATGTTGCATACCTCTGATCCATTCCCATATGTCTAAACTCACAACACCATGACAAGATAAAGTCAATACTTCGAGATTAGTGCATGCTTCCAAACAAGACCAGTCATGCCGATTCATATGACGTGTCTCACCCTTGAGGTGGAAACGCAATAAGCTGACTGGCAGTAAAGGCACAGAAAGATTGTTTCTACCATCAATAGCCCTTGGGGAAAAGACTAACTCAGTCAGTTGAGTGCCAAGAAGCTGAGATCTGGCATGCTCAGTAAACAGGTTGCTGCCTCGGCAACCAAAAGAAAGCAAAGCATCTGGTAGGTGCATGATGGGAGTCTCATCATCATCAGCAATCTCAGTGAGTTGAAGCTTGGTCAACATTGCTGAACAGCTCAAATCAAGTATGTCTACTTTGAAGCTGTCAAGTCTCAACAGACACTGCCCTTCTCTTTCACCTTGAACTAATGTTGCAGTGCCTTTGTACTCGCCACAGCTGATGAGGTGTAAGACCTGCAAGGCTCTGCAACACCTGAGTAATTGGTGGATGCTTTCTGATAGATTTGGGGTGACCTGTGACATATTCACGCTGAGGTATAAATCCACAAGAACCTCTACACATATGGGGTGTACTGCGTACATGGCAATCTCTGGCAGGCATGCACCATTGTGGATGATCAGGCCTGAGCTATGTATGGAAGGCTTGAGCCAAGTCACTTGCAGCTGTTGCAACTCTGCCACTTCAAGCTCAGTGTGTGCTGCAAAGAGATTGCAGCCACTGACGCTTAACACCTGCAGTGCTGGCCACCCAATAAATGCGGAGAATGCCGAAGACAGGTCTGCTGCACAAAAAATGCCCAGAAAATTTGTTCAGGTCACACCACTGACAGTCTGTCAAGTTCAGAGATGTCAGGTCTGTCAATGTGCTGATGCCCAAGTGGTTCCCATACACCCTGCTACCCTGCAAGCTTAGAGCCTGTAAGCCATGCAAGGAAGTCACATCCACATCTCCTTTCATAAACACAACACAACAGCCCTTCAGCTCTAATGCAACAATGTGCTTGATACAGTAACTTAACTGACTGCTACCGAAAGGCAGCGTTTCGTCCAGGTTTTGGTCAACAAAGTGAAGGGAAAAGTTTCTCAAAGACTCCGGAGATGTGTATAGGCTCTGCATGACAATGGCTCCGTAGTTGTGAAGAAAGCGATCTACCTCAATTGTGAGCGATGTCAGCTGCGTCAGCTGCTGAAGCTGTGGCTAAGAAGATGTGGCATAGTCATCATCATAGTCATAAACTACTTGTATTGTGAGGTTTTTCAAACCTATTACCTTGTAAACATTGTGAGGCTGCATACAACTGAAGGGATATCCCAGAAACAGGCTGTCGCACACCAGTGGCAGTGCACTCAAGCAGCTCTGTCCACTTGCTTCAGACGACTGGGGTTGATATGCATCTGCCGTTGCACACTTCCAGAATGATGAGGTCAGCTTCAGATGGCAAATTGATGGCCTTGCCTGAAGAAACCTTTGCCAATGCTTATAGTCAATTCTTGACAGTGCATGTAGATGTAAGGTGCTGATGTGGCTGTCCTGAACAGCAGCTCGCCAGCTGGCGCATACACAGGCTGCTGCACAGTTGTCAAGCGCATTCCGCTGCGCCTCAAAGACATTTGAAAGGACCTCTGAGGACATATTTGACCAGTCTGGTTGCTGATGTACCATTGTACCTGAACCAAGTCATCACATAAAGTCAGTTGGCTGATCCACTCGCGGTGACCTTCAAGTATTCGGCCTAGCAACTGCAGCTGATCTACAGGATGGAAAGGTGCAGTGAAGTGGAAGCAGCTCAGCATGGTCAGCTCAGATAAAGCAGAATATGCTCAGAACACCTGCCTGCTGCAGCAGGCTGCTGAAGGAGTAGAATCAGTGTACTTTGAGCTGGCTTGAGGTCAGCTGCTACCTGAAGTCTGCGGCAAATTCACACCGGTACCATGGGGTAAGGATGCAAATGGCACGACTGAGGTTGAGAGTCTTCAACGGCTGGTCTTGCCTTCGAAGGGTGCAGATCAGGTGATCACGGGTCACACCGGTGTGTGGCGGCAACAGCGGAGGTAAGCAGTTGTAGCCAGTAATGATTGTCGCCAACTGCCGAAGGCAGTCTCAAAACAGAAACAAGCTTACGACAAAATTCAAGACTCAAAACTGCAGAGAGAGAGGATATGCTGTGTATCTTCAGCTTTAGCGCTCCTTTAGTGCTCCTTGCACGAGATGCCGCGTATCTTCAGCTTATGATGACGACTGCAATACAGCGCCTGCAATTTGCCAAAGACGCCTTTGCTCAAGCTGGCATGCAGTTGTCAAGCACGACCGACAGGCTTGCTACTTCACTCAAGAGTTCAGAACCCAGTGCAGCTGCTGCATACAACGATTCCATTGCATGTCGTTTCGGGATTGAACAGAGCTGCAAGCTCACCGAAGCTATGAATGGACTGGCTCATACAAAGCACCCCACAGGCAATCGAGACAACATACAGGTCAAGAGCAACTGCGTGGCTTATGCAATGCGGCATGTTTGATTGTACACATGTGTTATTTGACTGCATAGATGTACAGCCACGAACCACTCCTGGTAGCATAAAACAGCATATTTACACTTGACAGTCACATGGAACCAGCCTATAGCCTAGTTCTCATCCGCTATCATTGTGCTTATGCCTGCTCCTGCTTCTGAATGATGTCTGAATCGCCTGCACAGTAGAAACACGCTTAAGCTTGATGTCACTCACAGCAATACTGAATTCAGACTAGTAGTGACATAGAGCTTCAAAGACCAGGTGCAATGTCATAGCAATTTTTCAGTTTTGTACTACAGTGTGAATTCCCGCAGGTGATGACAGCCCGGTGCTGACTTCAAATGCTATCATGACGGGCACTTTGAGTCACAGGTATGCTCAGCATCGGCAGCTAGTACATGGGAGCAACATTGTACAGTGCAAGTGGTCACAGCTTACCTGGGTCAGTGATGGCAAGAGTGCACACCCTGTGTAGCTTACCACACGCTGTGCCAAGGTCTACATTGTCTGCACAGCACCCACAACAGAGTTTGACCAGACAATTTTGCACAAATTGACTTGAAAAATGCTCCTGGAATGGCAGAAATGCTGCACATTTAAACTGTGCACCAACAGACAGCGTTTCTGTATCCACACAAGCCAAAAAAAACAAGCCCGAAAGCTTACTTCCTCCGTAGTGGTGCACAGTTGTCTTGGAAAGCATAGCGTAATACTCAATCTCTGTCTTCCTGATAGGAGGGCAGTTGTTGCTGATTAGGATCAACTTGGCTGCAGCAAACAATGAAGTGTCAAAGGCATGCTGACAGCATATACTAACGCTGACAGCATGTGCTGACGCTGTCAGCATCTGACAGAGGCACCTGAATTCACTCACCCTTGCCAGACCGCAGAGTCTTCAGACAAGTCTTAGATCCAAGAGTGTATTTGCCACTCTTCATCACCAGTGCCAAACGGGCATTGATGCTCTCTTGACTCTTTTTCTGTACGGAAGCAAAGCAGCAACTTCAGCCACGACTTCTTATGTCTCCTCGAACGCTCACTGACACATTGACTGGTCACAGCTTTTACTTCTCGGGCTAGCTGCTTAAGACACATACCGACTTTTTGGCTGCTTGTGGTGCCATCGTGAAACTATGAACCTCCTTCTCAGCCTACATGGTGTAATACAAGGTTCAGCATGAAGTGCAAATGCAGTGCTGCGCAAACAGCAGCTGCGCGATCTTAGCTGCATGGCTGCTCGACTGTGCGCAGAAGGTGCGGCACACTACGAGCTGCTATGCAGTCTAAAGATCGCACAGCTGTTGCGTGGGCGAGCTTGAACTTGCTCGAACCAAGCTTCGCTTCACACTTTGTACCTTGCGTAGGCTCCAGAGGCTAACTAGGCAGATCAGCGACACTCAACTTGTGCAAGAGAACAGGCGGCTTCAACTGCAGAGGCGAAGGCTGCATTGATTCGGGATGTCGTAGTCCCGAGAAGTAGCTATTGGGGATTATCAGCGCAACATAGCGAAGCGCCGCCTGGATGCACGACCCTCTGTTAAATCAAGTCAGGAGCAAGGACACGGCCTTGCATCATGGTAGGCATGCTCTTGAACTTCATGTATATCGAGGGTATCGATCAGGCATCAGCCTCGTGTCAGAAGCACAACTTGAACCCAGTGCTGTTGTCATGTGCAGGCACCAAAGGTGCAAGCCTCGAAGGAGGCCAAGGCCTTGGCCGCTTCCAACTCTAGCAAGGGCAAGAAGAAGGTAACTGCTTGAGTAGATGTATTTCTACGGGTCGCTCCGAGTTGGCACGTACCGAGACTGATTACTGCTGTGCATCTGGCAGAAATGGTCCAAGGGAAAGATGAAGGAGAAGGTCAACAACCAGGTCCTTTTCGATCAGGTGAGACATGGCGGTTTCATTGACCTTGTGGTGGAAAAAATCCTGCTGTTAGTGATCATGACCATTGCCGCGAGGGTATCAACTAAGCAGTTTGTGGTCCACAGTCAAACTATGACAAGATGAAGTCTGAGGTCCCCAAGTACAAGATGATCACTCCATCCATCTTGGCAGACAGATTGAGGGTAGGTGCTATGCTTTGTATCATTGCGTCACATCATTCAGAATGAAAGTAACATTACCGTTGTGGCACCTGTATTATGCTGAAAATCAAGTCCTTGTGCAGATCAATGGCAGTCTGGCTCGTGCAGCCATCAAGGAGTTGCTGAACGAGGGAGCTATCAGAATAGTTGCCAAGCACAGCAAGCAGGAGATCTACACCAGGGCGACCAACACAGAAGCATAAATCTGTTATGGTCAGCGCACGATGTGCCTTTGTAACATAGCCAAATGCAAACAGCTCGAACATCACAAATGCGTGCATCCTGACTGACTATCAGAGCACTCCGGCTTGGGCAAGCCTGGTAGTTCAATCTGCTCTTCAGTAGATGTTACAAAGCTACAGACAGCTTGCAAAGTTGCAGCGCCTGAAGCTACTTGCTAGTCAGGCTAGCGAGCTCTGTCTTACACCTGAGGGGTGGCAAGATGTCTGTCTTGCTAACGATAAAACATGGGCAGTGTTGACCTGTGGCTGTCAGAATTGCTAAAGGTGAACTGGGTCAGACCTGTAAGTCTTTCAATTGCTCTGCAATGTCATTGTGCACTCTTTGCAGCTCAGCCTTCAGGCGTTCGTTGTCACCTTGCATCACTGATTGTGGGGACCTTCGCTCTGACTTACTGTGTGATCTGTGACTTGACTTGATGTTTCTTGAGCCACTGGAGATGTTCAAGGGAGCACTGCACAGGCACAATGTAGTTTACTTCTCTGTCGTGCACTTTGTGGCTTGAATCCTTCTGAGCACACCACATGACACAGGAAGCAACCCTTTGGCAACACTCGGTGCACAAACATTGCACCAGTCGTAGCCTAGCATGCATATCAAAATCACACTGCAAACAATGGGCACACCGCAAACACTGGGCTGTACAATCACATGACCCACGTCTAAGGAGGCCAGATCAGAATCTTCCTGGTGGTGGTGGGCTGCATTTGCTGTGCGTTACCGAGCTGCAAATAATAAGCTGGTTTGTGTCACTGCAAGAGATCATAGACGGAGTGGCATTGGCAAGAACAATGACAACGCATGCAATGCCACGAAAGTCTGATTGGTCATGGCATACAAACGACCTGTGCAAGCTAGGTGATCACCTGAGAAGATCCAGATTGTTGTCACCATTGCGCTGCAGCATCTGCTTAGCATGGGCAACCTTGGCTCTCAGCAGCAGATTCTCCTGCTGCATCAGCTTCTCGCTAGCATCCCCATTACTCCTCCTCACATGCACTGCCTTGTCTGCGTCTGCTGTCAGCTCCTACAATTGCAGCACAAAATATTGACCGTGTTTGCTTCTTGTGTTAGGCCATGTAGCATACACCCATGTAGCATGTAAGATGCATGATTCACACATGGCAGCATGAAAGTCATCTCTCTACGGCACACATTGACATGTGTGGATGAGCGTTTGCTTGATGATGTGAACAAGGACTGACTCTGTATGACAGCTGGCAATGAAGCATGTTGCGTAAAGGGAATGTGCTTCTGGTGTGCTACTGGTTGAGCGTTGCAGCAATCTGGTGAGCACATGTGTGGAGAGGGTTGCAGTCCCTGCAGGGTCATCCTATGCATGGTGAGGTACACTGGCAAGTCCACAACAAATGCAGTTATAACAGGGCTTCCTCCGGAAACGCACGCAAAGCTGATGCCATGACACCTGCCAAAGTACAGCTAAAAATGTTGAAAATCAACCCTATTCCTACAGCAAATGACAGAAACAGATATTGTCTGCAACCCTCCTGCCCCCCCTTCCAAAGTATGCAGTAGCAAACCCAAAGGTTTGTACAGGTGAAGCATTCTATATTCCTGACAAAACACGTAACAGACAGTATTAGCATGCTCATTGCATCATCAACACATGATCATTGCAGATACAATCCTGCCTTTTCCCTTTACAGGAACTATGACCTGGGCAGCCTGGTATAACACTTGGCTTCTCATTACATTGACGCCGAAAGGCGCAGTCTTGTCGTTTCTTACAGGAACAATGATTCATTGGCAGCTGTGAACTGACCTGTAGGAGGTGTTGCAAGTCATCCAGCTGAAGCTCCTGCATGCGTCGCCGCCGGGGGCTGCTGTTGATGAGGCCTGCCAGCTCAGCAATGTCCTCATTTGGCTTGGCCAGGATGATGTCACGCACTGACACAAACAATGACTCAATCTCCTCCTGCAGTGGCACAGGTAGAGAGCTGAGTCAGAGAGTTGAGTCAGAAGCTGATGTGCAGAGAGGTGAGTCAGAAGCTGAAGAGCAGAGAGCTGAGTCAGAAGCTGAAGAGCAGAGAGCTGAGTCAGAAGCTGATACAAAACAAGCTGAGTGAAGGAGCTGAAGCGCAGGGAGCTGAGTCAAAAGCTGAAGTGCAGAGGGCTGAGTCAGCAGCTGAAGTTCAGTCAGAAGCCGAAGTGCAGAGAGCTGAGTCAGAAGCTGAAATGCAAAGAGCTGCGTCAGAAGCTGAAGTGCAGGTAGCTGTGTGAGAAGCAAATACACCAACCAGAATGAGGTCATACATGAAAACACATAGAATGATGCTGCAGCATTGTTGGCAGAAGTGCAACATCTTGTTGAGTTGACCTGTATGGCCAAGCCTGGCCCACTGAGAGGTCATCCGGTAGTAATGACATCAAAGCAGGGTTGTCAAAGCGTACTTGTTACAGGTGCTCAAAACACGTGACACGTTTGTATGTGGCCACCATGATATGAATCTGATGTCAACAAGCAGCATGTGACATGAGGTGCAGTATTACCCCATACATAATACACAATGCTGATATGCACCCCCCTGATACATCAAAACACATGGTATTTCTCAGCAAGCCAAGCATTGCCATGACACTATGTTCATGTGAACACAAATTAGATTACACACATACCCTGGACTTGAGCTCAGAGCGCAGCCAGGACTCAGCAGCCTTCCTGGCTCGTCTCTCTGCCTTCAGCTGGTGCTTGTACTCCTTGATATCATTGTCCTGCACAGCATCACCAAAGCTACTTTGGCAAGCACACATGAACCACAGGCAACCACTGCCTTCAGTTGGTGCTTGTACTCCCTGATGTCATTGTCCTGCACACCATCACCACAGCTACGTTGGAAAGCAAGTACACAATCTCGTGCTCCCTGATGTCATTGTCCTGCACAGCATCACCGTAGCTGCAGAAGTACAAAAGTAATTGTACTCCTTGAGGTCATGGTCCTGCAACAGCATCACCACAGCTACTTGGCAGGCACACAAGATGCACGTTTACCATATGCAATCTTGTACTTTGTCAGACAGCTGCAGCAGCGGTGACCTCACAGGGCAGCATCAGCTGCACCTGTTTGAAAATGTTCTCACCACGCGCATGCTGTGCAATGTTACAGACATCTGCAGCAGCACTGACTTTACAGGGAAGCAAGAGCTGACAGCAAGCAAGCAAGATTGCAAGTGCACACGCAGCTTCAGTTGCCATGTCTGTCAGCATGACTTGATCAGAAGGTGAGACAGCAGGTGACTGGTTGCAGCGTGTTGCAATGCAAGTAGGGAAAATAGACATACTGCACTGCTGAGAAGCACTCGGAAGGTCAGCAGCAACTAGAACTAGACAGTGCCCTGCTGGATCTATGTTGCATGAATCTCTGAGTTGCTGCCTCATAAGGCTTGCATTTTGACCACCAAAACAAGGCATAGACTTGTCTTTTCTCTCTTCCTGTCTTGCATGCTGCGTGACAGCAAACTCCTGTTCCATCTGTGCATCAAGTACTTCTTTCATCATTAGTTTTCTTAAGTGTTTCAACAACATCAAAAGATTGAAAAGGAGGCGTTGAGGCTGAAGCCCTACCAGCTTGTGCTTGATGTCTCTCTTGAGGTGGGGAAGCTCCCTCTCGTGCTCCTCTTGCAGCTGCTCATGCGCCTTTGCCTCCTCTTCAAAGCCCCGCTTCTGGGAAGCCAGCTGCTTCTGCAGGCCTGCTACATCATGCTTCAGCTGCTCCTGCAACACAGCACGCATGTGATCAGACGCAGGCTTACAAGAAATGTGTGGCTGGGGCTGCTGCATACCATACTCGCACGAATGCATTCTACACCCTAATATTTCGGTTCTATTTTCACTACCCCTCACTACGCTGTACATATATATCTTACGGAGTATGCACTATGTATTTACTGTGTGTAATACAAAAGTCACAGTGTACTACACTCAAATTTTGGTCTGGCTCAAAATCAGTCACATCCCGCAGGGCACCATCAAATTAATTTTGCAGGATGAATTAGGCCAGTATAGTACCTGCTGTTTGCGCTCCTGCTTCATCTGAGCAATGCTGGCAGCATACTTGACATCACTGTCCTGCTGCACAGCCTGGGCCGCCTCCTGCAGCTCGCGGCAGTTGTCCTGCAGCTTCTCTATGTGGTCCTGCTGCTCTATGATGGTGCTCTCATGCTCATGCTTCTCACCCTCCAGATGGCTTACATCTTCCTGGAGCCTTTGTACCTACAACATCTCCTCAACGTGGAAACGCGTTTTTACTGTCCCCAGGCGTTTCTGAGTTAGATTTGCAGTGCTAGGGATGTCGTTTCTGAATTAAAATAGACGGTTCGGGATTGAAAAGAGCTGAAGGGACACTGTGCAGGTGAAGCACTGCAGCAACTTTGCTTGGTGCTCACATCCTCCTGAAGCCGTTGTACCTGAAGGGACACTGTGCAGGTTAAGTACTACATCAAAT
>JAABUP010004253.1_pt1 | contig 23717 bp, 37 predicted proteins | sample 5559201 | NCBI WGS metagenome assembly JAABUP01 (sample SAMN10711887, study PRJNA513373) | rock metagenome | isolation source: Antarctica rocks | place: Antarctica
TGCGGCCCTTAATAGACGCGCACAAGCGCAGCAATAGTCACAAAGCTGACTGTTCGAGCTGTGCTGCCCCGAGTACTTGCCACCCACGTTTTAGGGCGGAATGCCGCTTATAGCTACGTATCACGCCCCCTTCTTCCCTCACACGTAATTGTCGCTATCGTATTCACAGGTTACATACTTTAGCCAGCCAGCACCACCAGCAGCAACTTTTGTATCTATACTGGACGAATGTCAGGAGGCGAATGTCAGGAAACAAACGTCAGGGGCTGAATTTTGGAAGACTCAACACAATAGCGAACCCTACAGAAAATTTATGTAACCAACACCATACCAAAAGAAATCGCCCCTGCAAAATATTAAATGAATACGCCACAAGCACTGGCAAGGAAGCTTACCACACCCCTCAGCGACTCACACGTCTGATGTAGTGGACACGAACCAGCACCCAGTATTGCAGAAACAACAAAGCAAAGCAGTCTTGCATCAGGTATGCCATGTCCTAATCATCAGCGATCACAATAATCCTGTCATCTGAAGCATACGTATGAGCCTCCTTTGGCTTTGGAGCCAAACGCATGACGCCTGTGTGGGTGATGTAACCAATTGCTGTCTCCTTCTTAGTGCGCGCCAGCTCACCAATCTGAGCAAACGTCTCAGGCTTGTCTGTGAGTGTGTGATACCTTGAAGGCCGCCTCAGGTAGATCTCTTGCCCTGTACAGCAGCACAGACAGAATGCCAAGGGTCCTCAACACACAGCTCATGTCGATACTCAATGAAACTTCAGAGGACATCAGGAATCAGGCTGCCCTGCATGCATCATATGTACCAGCACGGCATTGAAAGATGTGAGCTGCTATGTGTGAAGGTTGCACACACAGACCAAAGCTTGGCCAGAGTTTTCATGTTTCAGCAGTACAGCCCCAGACATGCATTGTGAGCACGCGCCAGCAGTGGGGATTTTGCTCCAGCTGTTTGCCTTGACAACTGGAATTCCCATGTCGCCATCAACATGTCAATACATTTGTCAAGTCGGAAAAGTCCGCTTATCAGTCAAAAGTCAGGCACCTGACAAGCTAGCAGCATCTCACGACCCACAAAGATGCCACAGCTACAAGAGAAGGGGACAGGTACAGTGTCGCACCAGATGTGCTGTAGATGAAGTGGTTTAGCAGAAGAGCCATCTCAGGCTCAGCCGCCACCTGGGAGATCATCCCACTGATCAGCTCATCTGGCTGTAGCAGCTCAGCTGTCACACACTTCTTCCCCAACCTGTCTACCAAGTAGTTGGCAACCTATACAGCATGATGATGATGATTATAGCACAACCATGCCAGACCACGCCATCATGTGGTCAGGGTTAGCTTGGCCACAAAGCAACAACCATGTGCAGTCTAGGCCGTTTGAAAGCTTTACATAACCTGCTTTGAGTGATGAGCACTCAAGTTGCAGTGCAGGCTCTCTATTTCAAGCAATGACCATGCGCAATCTGGGCCACTTGAAAGCTTCACATGACCTGATTTGAGTGATGTGCACCCAAGCTGCAGTGCAAGCTCTCTATATTGAAAGTACTCAATGAATGTGAACTAGACACGCCAGCCATCACCTGGCTAGAAAAGGCATTTGCAACACACCAATTGCAACACGTCAATTGGTGCAGCCAAGAGTCATTTGAGAGGTGTCCATCACCCCACATGCCATACAGAGCACAACGCAAGTAGCAGATTAGACGGAGGACAATATCTGCCCCACTGATGATCATTTACACTGCAATCACTCCAAAGCAGCAGAGTGCACGATGCATGAAGCACTTTGATGGAAAAACCCACCTCAATAGTTTGTGGCCGCCTGACAGTGCTGACAATGTGACAGGGCCTCTGCTGATCCCGTTCATCATGCACCAGGATGTCTTGTATCAGTAACAGCACTCCTAGAGTCTGTGCGTCTGCCTGTACCAGCATGTGCAAAAGCTCAACTGCTTGATAGCGCATGTCCAAGCCTTCATGAATGTATGATTTGACATGCTTGATGACGCATGTCCAAGCTTTCATAACTGTATGACTTGACATGCTTGATACTGCAGGCTTCCATGCATGCATGCGTTGGGGCATTGCACCAAAGGGCTATCTGACGATGGAGATGCAACTGCAAGCGTCAAGGGATGGATGCTCGTAACACACGATATGGAATGCTTACTACAGCTACAACTGCAACTGCAAAAATGCCCAATTCAGTCCCCTGCCCAAATCATCATTGCCACAGCTGTACAAAGCCAGCAGCATACAAACAAGCATACACAAAAACAATTGTGAAGGTCTGTGAGAGCATGCAGTAGCAGCTGCATGCATGGCTTCACACACAGCTTAGGTAAGCATGAGCTCTATTCCGTCCTGAAACATCTATTTTGATTCAGAAACGTCTGGGGACAGTAAAAAAGCGTTTCTACAATGTGGAGATGTTTCAGGAGTGATGACTTACATCCTTGGGGTCAGCATCATGGGCATTGCCAATGATGATAGCGTCAGCATTGATGATGCCAGCATTGCGCAGGACCTGGCCGTCCATTGAGTCCCCCTCCAGGTGCTTGAACCTGCAGCTGGGCATCAGCCCCTCTCCTGTTGGCCAATCCTGCGGGCAGTTTCAGAATGTCGATCCTTGTACAGCAGCTTGCATAGCAGCAGAAGCAGCATTGACAAGGGTTGAATTTTCTTTCAGGTGCAGATGCAGCCGCGCACCAAAACGTCTGCTTGGCCAGTCCTGCAGACGGGACTGGTTGCTTCAGAACATGGAAGCAGAGAGTCACAGGGTGAGAGCCAAGGAAGTCACATCAGTAGAACACAGGAAGCAGTGACAAACAGAAACAACAGAAGAAAGGAATGTCTATCAGCAACAACTGGAGAAAAGTTGGAGGGCAAAGTGTTGTGGGAAAACAGGATGTGTCAGGGAGGACCCACGGACTGTGTGCATCAGCAGCAGCTCTGTTAGCACAGCTTCGCCTTGCTGATAATTGTCACAGGGCTTCTGCTTGTCAGCAAGCTTCCCTTTGACGCAAATAGCAAAGCCAACCACATTGTAGGCAGGCACAACAGCATCAAAGCATACAACAGACTGTGTGCATCAGCAGCAGCTGTGTCACCTCAGGCTTCTCCTTGCTGATGACTGTCACAGTGCTCCCCTTGGGCGCAAACATCTGCAGACTGTTGGCTAAGTCGCCCACGTTGTCCTCCCTGAGAATGAGGACCAGATTCTTGGGCTTGCTGCGGATGGGGTCACTGGTCTGGTCCAGGGGGATGTTCTCGATGGGGCTCTTGGAGGGCACCCTGTCCACCTTGTCCTTCTGAAAGGCCTCAGCTGGGTCCTCGGGGGCTTGCTCCACAGGGAAGAACTTGTCTGCAAGCGTGTGGACAGTGTCAGCAGAAGCATGATCAGTGTACTGTTGTTGCAGTGTGTTGTTGCTGTATGTCCACACATACAGCGTGTGGACAGTGTCAGCAGAAGCATGACCAGTGTACTGTTGTTGCTGTATGTGTGGACAGTGTCAGCAGCAGCATGATCAATGTACTGTTGTTGCAGTGTGTTGTTGCTCTATGTGTGGACAGTGTCACAAGAATCTGCATCACGTCTGATTCATTTACGGTCTTTTTTTCAAGATTTGTACATGTTGAATATGCATCTTAGTATGAATGATGTATTTTGCAGTTTGTTTTTGCATGACTGCCAGCTAGGTATCCCTTGCATGAAGGGCGCCTGCAAGCATGCAAAGCGTCAGATGGTTTAATGTTCTGCTGAGTACTGCAGCTGCAGAGGATATGTCCTGCTACATGTGAGGCAGAAGGATCTGCCATGCCCACCAGAAACCAAATGAAGCTCCAAATGAAGCTCTTGATGATAACTTTGTTCCTGTTCATCTCTCAGCTTGCAAACAGCAAGTCTGACTAGCTGGCAAAAGTGTTGCCCTCAGTTCCTGGGTTTGCAGGGTTGTATGTGATTTGCAGAGGCTGGCTGTGACCAGCGATGTATGACAACCTATTGGTGTACTTGAAAGCGATTGCGCCCATCGTGGCTTCCTTGATGTCAAGAACAGCAATGATGCGACAATCATAGCCTGCTCCTCACAGCCAACAGATGCAGAATGTACTGAATCACAGTGGGTTGCACATCAACCATGTGCTGCCATCAGCAACTGTAGACATTGCTTTCTTTGTCTCCCTGCCTGATGCCTCCCTGCCTGATGATACCAAACAGCCAACGCATGCCAAGTGCAGTAGCAAGCTAAGCATGCTGCTACAACACCAACCATACAAGGGACTATAGAATCACACCATGGTACTCTGCTTTTCATGCTTGTGAATCTTCTTTTTGTGCAGAAGAGTTATAGTTGAGAACACAAGAGGGTGAGTCACCTGTGTTGGACAGAACCACAATCTGGTCACCGGGCTGGAAGACTGTCTTCTCGTCTGGGTTGATGTTGATGGAGTTGTCACTCTTGTGGTAGACACCCACAGCCACGGCCGTCTCAAACATGCGCCTGCAGTCAAGAAGCCCATGGTCAGCGGTGGGGCCATGTGAGCCCCTGTGAGGCCCCACATGGGGGGTTGAATGACAGGGCAAAAGACCAGATGATACACGCATCAACACGCTGTGCTAGGCTTGCCCATTTGCCACATGGCAGAAGCATCAATGCCCAGCAGCAGTTGAGCGCAGCAGCATTTGAGTGGTTGGCTTGTCCTTGATGCCTATGCAACAGTATGCAAGGCCGCATCCCAGGTTTACAACAGACGCACGCAGGTGCAGACAAAGTCGACTGGGGACTACATGGCATGCTGGAGAGCCTTGCCAACAATCATATCAGTGCAAAGATCAGGCTACAGCACAAGAATGGCAGCATGCAAGGCCACATCGCAGTATGCCATGACACTCTCTGCTCTGTCATGCTTGCTCAAGATGATGTCACAGCAGAACCAGCCAGGTGCAGCAGACTGACACAGTCAATCCATTCATTGATCAATTATGCAAAAGAATTTGACCACTTTTGGTAATTGTGTTTGACATTTTGAGTCTACTGGTCCAATGGCCATGGTGGGCCCCAACGACCTTTGAAAACTGACGAATGAACGGACGAACGAATACTACTGCTATAATGGGACCTGGCTACTGCTACAACAGGACCCAGGTACTAGACTGCAAAAGGACCTGCTTACTGCTGCAACACAACCTGACAAAACCTGCTATAATGGGACCGGGCTATTACTACGACAGGACCCAGGTACTACACTGCAAAAGGACCTGACTCTGCTGCAACAAAACCTGGGCTGTTACTGCGAAAGAACCTGATCACTACTGCTGCAACAGGACCTGGTTATTACAGGACCTGGATACTGCTGCAAAAGCACCTGACTGCTGCTGCAACAAAATCTGGCTGCTGCTGCTGCAAAACAACCTGATGACTACTGCTGCAACAGGACCTGGGCTACTACATGACCTAGGGCCACTACGTGACCTGGGGCTACTACATGACCTGGGTACTACTACAGAAGAAGAAGGGTGTACCGTGCTTCAGAGTAGGTCTTGCCCTCCAGCATGCTGAAGTGCTTGAAGAAGAACTCCACGCTCTTGCTGGTCTGCTGCACAATGGAGCAGTAGACACTGGCCACGCCCGGCTGCAATGCCACCACCCAACACTCAAAGGCCGCAGCTGCATTGCCTTTGCATATGCAGCAGGTACATGCAGTTGCAGCGGGTATATGCATATGCAACAGGTGTGTCTGCATGTGACAGGGAGACTATATGGCATAGCCATGCACACCCTCACTGTGGAGCCCACATGCAAATGAATATAGGAATTCAAAAGAGGGGCGTGGGGGGGGAAGGGGGTGGATGGGTTTGCTTTCGATGGTTGTGCCTAGATATTGCTGCACAGACAGCATGACCATTTGTCATGTACAGCCTGACTGTACACATAGTGCCTGGATTGATGCCAGGGGGATTGATGCCAGGTGGATTGATGCCAGGTGGATTGATGCCAGGTGGATTGATGCCAGGTGGATATGCATGACACTGACCTGCACAGCGCTCTGAGCCAGCAGCAGGCTCATGTCTCGCCGCCCACTCAGCTCAGTCAGCTGCAGCTTCTGAGCACTGCTGAACATGATGTTCTTGGCTGCGTTCACGATCTCCTTGTCTCGCTCTTGTGATGGAACCTGCAGGGTGATCACACTCAGCCTTGACCTCCTGTGCAGATTCATCTTTGACAGCAGTGAGATGCAGCAGCATCTCAAAGCAGATGCATGCACAGCTGTGATGTGCAGCCATTACTAAGCATTTAATACAGCTGCAACTGCAGTAGCAGCTGACGCATGTGTGACGACGCCCAACAGGTTTGATGCTAAGCAAAGCAGTTGGATGAAGTACGTGAACTCCACAGGGAGCAGTGCGGGCTTATGTGACAATGCCCAACAGGGTTGATGCTAAGCAAAGCAGATGGAGGGAAAGCATGAACTTGACAGGGGGCAGGGCAGGCTTGTGAGTGTGACCTGGACAGCGATATGCTGAGGCTTGAGCTTGAGGAAAGGGCGAGGGGCTGTGTTAGCACGAGCAGCCTGGATGCCCAATACGGCAGCAACCTGCTTTTGTCCTACGTCCTGCAGATTTGTTGCATGCAACTTTAGTTGTTGGTTTCATGCTGCCGCCCTGAGAAGATGCCATGTACAGATGTTGCGCGTAGCTTGAGTTGTCGGTATCAAGCTGCAACCCTGAGCAGATGCCATGCACAGTTGTTGCATGTAACCTTTGATGTCAACAGCAATGCCAGGCAGGCAAGTGTAAATGCAGCTTGCTCCCGGCTTCTCGTTACAGATGATGCCTGGCGTTCTGCATGACAGAATGCAAGTCAAAATGTGTTCAGTATGCCTAGGTACAAAGTCCATAGTCACAGAGGCAGGCACCATTGCTGCTTGCTGCATCCAGCATTCCTGCAATGTGTCCTACACTTGACCATCAGTTGCAAGTAGCCACACATCTACATGTAATCTATCACACAGTATTTTGGTGCAGCATCCTGAATAGCAGGGCAACCTAAGGGGCTGATCCAACAGGAAAGGGCTGATCTGCCGAATGTTTGTTTTTGTGTTTTACAGGCACTCCAGCTAATTGTTCTGGCCACGTACCTACTGATCTGCCATCAAGGCTTGCAAAGGTTGATACAGGGAAGTCGACAGCAGGCAGGCTGTGCCACAGGGCCAGCCAATATGCATTACATGCAGTGGTGCTGATTGCTCCCCATCTTCCTCTCAAGGAGAGGAAAGCTTCTCAGGCTCACCTCTACGTTGTTGTCAAGCAAGATGATGTTCTTGGCTTGCCCAGCCGCAACACGCTCCAGGTCGCTGCTGCAGTGCGGCGCGCCGCTGCGTGTGTGCCACTCAATCTTGTAGCCCTTCAGAGAGTGACGCAACTCTTCATCCATCTCCTCCTTCTCTCTGTCTGCCAGCACCACAACTGGCCTGCATTTGCACTCCTGTCTGAGCAAAGGGAAGATTTCTATTTGGGCACCACGGGGGATCATGACATCGTCAGATGCTCTCAACAAACAACTTTTTTGATCATCAAGAACCCTGGGAAGCTCACGTGCAACTGGCTGCACTCAAACGCCTGGTGTGTAGGTATGCAATGATCACACTGTAGGTGTGCAACAGTCACAGTGTGTGTGAGAAGCGCATACCCAGCATATGCAGCTCCGGCTTGCTCCTTCTTGTTGATGGCAATTTGGCGCAACAAGGGCACAGTCTGGCTGTTCCAGTTGAGGATGAGGGTGTGGTTGGTGGCCACCACTGGGTAGTTTCCTTTCCTGATGGCCTGCATGCACCATGGTTGGTGTCATCACAACAAAGGTTTGCCAAGTGACTGACCAACTGTCAATCTGTGCGCTCACAGACAAGGCAGTTGAGTCTTGAGCGTGAGTATTTGTTGCAGATAATGACTGGTGTGACCAGATGTGACAAAGGCAGTGACGTGCAGATGCAAATCGGGTCTGCCAAGGGTCTGACCAAACGGCTTGCTGTGTGCTCACAGACAGTGACTCAAAGCGCTAGCCAAGGCTGTTTAGAGTCTTGTGCGTGAGGCAAATTGTTGCAGATGAAAGCTGGTGTGATTGCATCCCAGGGCTCAAAGTCAGAAAGGTGTGACACAGTAAAGGGATAGACACAGCAAAGAGGTAGACACAGCAAAGGGGCAGACACAGCAAAGAGGTAGACACAGCAAAGAGGTAGACAGAGGCTTACCAAGACAGTGGCAACAATATCTTCAGTGACCACCGCCAGGACCACTGCAAAGGTGAAGGTTCCAATGAGCCAAATGAGGTTCATGACATTGGATGTCCAGGCATTCACCTCCCCAATCACAGTCACTCCTGCATGGCACCAGAAAGGCTCTCTGCACCAGTCCAAACATGTATCTTGAGTGTTCTTCTGAGTGCTTTGGAACTGAATTGTAATTTTGTCTTGATGACATCCATTTGCCATTTGCTGAATTCATGATGGGCTCGCCTTTCTCTTTTGCGCAGTAGGCCAAGTGGGAATGCATCGTGGCAGTCCTGAAAGCTAACAAAGCAAGGCTGTCAGGTCTATGCTCCACCAAGTCCTACTGCTTGTACCTGCTTGCTACAAGCGTCATCTTGGATGCTGCAGCATGCGTCATTCAAGCTGTTGTCTAGTATGGTCGAGTGGCAGCGAGCAAAGAGGGAGAGCATACTGCGTGCACACATTCAGTGCAATCAGGCTTTGACAACAGCAGCAACTATACAGCCAGAGGCATAATGAGTGTATGCTGCAGCTAATTGCAGCATGCTGGACACAAGCAAGGTGATCGCCTGGAGTCGTGCATATGGTTAGAGCCAGGTACACAGCTGGCAGCATCATGACTGTATGCTGCAGCTGAGTGCATTATACAGGACATGAGCAAGTCATCACCAGGGATCCTGCACACAAGAGGAGGCAACACAACAGGAGGCAGCAACATGACCGGTAGCATGATCTAGCATGTAGCTCTGGGCTGCTGTCTTAGAAGGCTCCAGTCATGATCGCTGAAGAGCGTAAACTTTCCTGTTCCTGACTTAGTATGTGCTGCAGCCAAGTCTGTCGTGCTGGCCATGAGCAAAATGATCACCTGGAATTTTGTACAAGGCTCCATAAGCCTGAATGAAGCCTGTCAGGATGTCACGACCACTAGCCAGACTGTATGCCACTCCACCAGCTATGCAGGCCGGAATTCCAATGGCAAATACAGCGATCATCTTGTTCCAAGTGCTGCCCAGCATAACCTGCTGGGTTTTGAAGGAGATGATAGCTGCAAGGTAGCCGGGCAGCCGGCTGAGCTGCTGAATGTGACGCCCCATCTTACGGTCTACAGTCACAGAGGCCTCACCAACTCTGAGAGTTGTTTCCACCTGCAGACAAACTGTGTCATGAATTTCCAGGATGGCGCCCAAGCATTGCGCTGCATTATGCTTGGTGACAATGGTATGGATTGTCATCGGTCAAGACAAGATGCGTTGGAGCTTGCCTTGCAATATCGTTAGTCAAGACTGCATTGAGGAGGCAGTGTTATGGTGTTCCTCCTGCCATTTGGCTGTTTGTCAAGGCTGTTGATGCAATGTGTACATGGTAGATGATGAGCATTGCATGCACGATTGCAACTGCATAGGTGCACCTGCAGCCAGTGTCTTGCAAGCATACCTTGCCAGGTCCAGATGTAGAGTATGGTAGCCAAACAGAAGCAGGAGTCTGAACATTGCCAAGCTCAGCGCCTGTCTCTACTATTGTGTTGTCATTTGGTTCTTCTCCCTGAGGTTCTGGACTGTCATTCTCTGTTTCAGCCTCTACTGCTGCTGCTGCTTGCAGTGTATGCTGGAAGCGATTCACGTACTGACGACCACTGTGTGATTGCAAAGGAAGAAGGACCCCTGCCAGTGAAAGCATGCACCACTGCTGACTGGCTTGCACCCACAAAGTCATCAGAAATGGTAGGCAACAATTGGCAGCCATGATCTGGAGTAATGGTCGAAGGCGTTCTGTCAATGATTTTGATACAACAGGGTCTGCCATAGGGTGAATGCAAGTTTGACATGTGACATGGTGCTGACCTATTGCAGCAAGGCTGCATCGGTTACGCAAGCCTAGGAAAGTTGCAGGTGAGGATGTAAGTTTACCAGGCAAAGGTCCTGGTCGTGTTACAGATCGTGCAACGGACCGCACAGCCACACGGAGTCGAGACTTCTGAGCAGGGGTGACTGTGTAGTGTGCACCTTGCTGCCCTAAAAGGGAAGACTGCTGCATGGATTACACAGTGATAAATCAAACAGATAGATATAACAGTTCCTTCAGCCACCAAAAGAGTGCGACACAAATGCTCGACGGCTTGCTAGATGGGCAGATGCCAGGCTGTTACGATTCGTTCAAAAAATTGATTTTCTGCACGTCGTGACGTGTTCACAGTGCTTCAAGGACGTTGCACACTTCCCGATGCGAATCTGTCCTTACGATAACGGCACACTTGTCCTGTGATGAGCCCGCTACACATCAACTCCGACCAACAGTCCAGGGGTCCACATGTACATGCGAATGGTCACGGAATTCCGACACACAGGCAACTCCAGATTCCTACTGGGTCGGGGGGGTCCTCAAGGAGAATCTTGGGGACATGCATGGGGGAATCAGCAGGAACAGGCTAATACAAGGGGAGTTAGCTACTTTCCCGCAGGGCATTTTCGCATCCACACACTCACACATCTAAACTAACTTGTGCCATATCACAGACTTGGCGTGATTGCTCGTGCGGGTGAACGCGGATCACGTGCAGGGAGCGCTAAAGGGGAGTTCATGAGGAGGAGCGTCGGAAAGGGTAGCTACTATAGTGAAGCTATGACAATACCTTTTCTTCATTGCTTGGAAGAACTGCTGGGAGTGTCAAGGACTGTCGAGGGAGCACTGCAGTGGGAAGTTGCACGGACTCTTCCCCATGTGGGGGATGGCAAGGACTTGATTGCATAGGGAGATTGTGATTTTGCAAATTTGAAATTCACCAGAATCTCCCAAAACCCCTCGACAAATTTTGTCACAGAACGCCGTAAGAACGGTATAAGCGAGACCCGCAGCATGCAGAGGCATCATGTATGATAAGGCATAGAAAGCTTTTGCCCAATCAGTGTGTACCATAAGGTACCAATATACGACGCGCAAGAATCTGCCAAATCTCGATGATTCAGGCTGGAAGAAAAAGAAAGAGGCTTTAACAATTTTTGGTTTGGTGAAGCATTACGTGACGCTGTGGTGACTCATTGTCAAAAATGTGCTCACACGTGCCAAAGATGATCTGCGCTCCACGTGAGCACCGTTGGGTGAACAAATTCGATGGGCCCCGTGCCTTTCCATGCAATACCTTCCGCCTACGCCATCTGGCTTCCTGCAGTGGTTTCGCCGACTTCATCGGACCCTGCTTCCGGCTTCTGGAGACCTTGGCCGAAGTTATTTTGTGCGGGTCGTCAACTTTAAGAAACTCTTACCTGAACAGCTTGCGCTTATCGCGCTTGAGTGCCTCCCTACCTGTTCGTATTGTCACTCACACTTTGACACGTTCTGCTCACAACCACACGCCTCTGCGGAAAACCTTGTGGGACATCGTTTACTTTCGTGACACGACCTTGGCAGCCTACAGATCTTGCGGAGCGGACGCCGATCAACAGCGTTTAAGAGCCGTCGTATCTTTTGTCAGATCGGCAACTCAACTGCTCCGGATCTCTCTGCGGTCTCTCAGGCCGTTTTGGCACCAAGCGTTCTGTTCCAAGTACGGTCTTGCCAAATCCTTCAATCTTTCTGGCTGCTGTCACTCTTCAGCTGTTTTCGTTTACGCAGGCGTTGTCAAGTGCTGCTATGCATGCTAAACTTCGAGCCGCAGTTCTCAGTCTGTACGCTGTAAAAGTTCAGTGTTCATGCCGCTGTTACCATTGCAGGCTGTCTTCTATTGCGGCAGGGAGCGCAAAGCAGGAGTCGCTTGTGTGAGGCGAACTCCGGCTAAGATACCCTAGCATATGGTGCAGCTCGACATCATACTGGCCGTAGTCGGCCTTCTCAGCTGCGCCAACGCTGTGTTTTACTACATTTTTGTGGCCATCAGAGCCAAATGGAGCCAGCATTGCCACAGATCAGCCTGCAAACCGATCCTCTGGTCCCTTGTGGGTGTTTCCTTGTTGCTCATAGTTGGAACGGCAGCAGCATTCTGGGTTCTATGCTTCCCATTCTGGCACCCAGTCTCTGGCTTCATATGCGTAGCCAAGATGAACCTACTGCTCGAGCAGTGGCAAGGAGCAGCACCTCAGAGCCACATCACACAGCTTGACAGCTGCAGCCACAGCTCCATCTTACCAGCTACAGCAACAGCAAGCTGCGCCTCCCTTCTTGGAATGCCCAAAATTGCACTGCTCTTCCTAGCTCGAGACGCCTTGCCGCATCAAGAGCTGTGGAAAGCATGGCTAGGCAGCGCAGCAGGCCTGGTCAACACCAAATGCGTGAAAGGCTTGCCCTGCCAGAACTTTGGGAGCAGCTACTGGCAGACCCTCCAGGAAGTCTGCGGCGACACCCATCACTACAGCAACCTCACAGTTCTTGATCGACAACATATGTTTTCAGTCTACGTCCACAACTGGCCGAACAGCACGGCCTTTGACCCTGACAGCGTCTTCTACAACCAGGAAGTCCCCAACAGAGTGGAGACAGAATGGGGAGGGCATTCACTAGCAGAAGCCAGCAAGCGGTTGCTCAGGACTGCCCTGCAAGACCCCCTGAACCAGAGGTTTGTGCTGATCTCTGAAGACAGCATACCACTGTACCCCCCGGCAACCATCTACCAGCAGCTCATGCTGGAGGATAAGAGTCGCATCAATGCTTGCAAGCTCATGTTCTGGCGAAGGCAAATGAACAGGTACAGCTGTTGGACCCATGCACCCCGCCTTGCACCTTTTCAGCTGCATCTGGATGCGCATGTGTCATGCCTCCTGTCTGGATGTATGTGCGTCTTGCCTCCTGTCTGCCCGCCTTCTTTAGCTTGCTTGACGACATCGTATTTCATCATCACAATCACCATAGTTCTGTGGTGAGGTCATGCTGCTGCGCACATGCTGGTGTCGGCTCTTCCTGTGAGTACTCTTGTCATGTTGTGACAACAGAGCGCATGTTGCAGCTGGTCTTTTTGCATCTAGGTAGCAGCACACGCATGTGCATTTTGGAAAGCTGCTGATCACGTTTGTCTGGAGTCATCCAGGATGTCAGGTGGCATGCAAAGTGACAGCCAGATCTGATCACCAATGTACTGTGTCGTGCAGGTATCATAAGCATCCTGGATTCGGCAATGAAGGCATCACGCCAGACCTGTGGCGAAAGCACTGGCAGTGGTTCGCCTTGATACGCAAGCATGCTCAAGTGGTGGCAGATGACAAAACCATCATCGACATCTTTGCTAAACACTGCTACACCTTCCGAGAGGGTAAGAAGGAGCAGGAGTGCTTCAGCGATGAGCACTACATCTCTACGCTTCTGGCAATGCACGGTTTGGATCATGAGACAGACTGCTTGGGCGTCAACATGCATGCTGACTGGGCTCACAAAAATGGGTCACATCCCAAGGCATACACTCAGGAAGAGACCACCCCCGGCCTGCTGAGCAGCCTCAGATTGCCATTGCATGGCTGCAATTACGACGCTGCCATTGACTCATCCAATCATGTGTTCAAGCACATGAGCGCCTTGTCAGAGAGGGACTGCATAGGCGATCCACAACCACCTGTGCAATGGCTTGGTTACCAGTGCCCAATGTTTGCAAGGAAGTTTCCATCAGACACTATGTCGACTGCACTGGATGTGTTCATGGAACAAGATAGTCATGGTGTGCAGTTACTCAGTCGGTAGTGACGCTTGGTCTGTTGTGAAGTGTTTGGTCAATATGATGTGTCTTGGGTCTCTGTGACGAATGGTGTTCTGAAAGCCTTCTCCTGTCATTCAACGATTTTGTGACACCCCCTTTGTTCAGCAGGTGAATAGCCGCCTGCAGTACTGTAGCTTCTACTGCTTATGATTCAATATGAGCCAAGCTACTAAAAGCATGCACCATTTGCCTTTGAACATGTGAAGTTACGCAGGCTTTGCCATCTGCTCATTGTTTCAAGGGGCATATAGGAAAGCTTTGTATGATGGGTGACGTTTCTTGAAGTACTGCTTTTGCTGTAGGATATTTTACCCAAGGGCTTTGAGTATTTCCCTGCTGGTAAATGTGCTCAGTTCGTTGAACCTCTGATGGTACGGACTAGCTTTTTCTGAAGTGCAGGATGTCTTTTCATGCAGCTGACTTTACCATCAGGACAGATTGACCGTGCAGTGTTTGTGACAAGCATGGCAGATTGCTTAGCGATGCATTTGCAACAAGACATGTATTGGCTTAACGCAGCCGGCAAGCTTTAGATCATGATGCTCAAATAAGACAGTGCGTGCTATTGCTGAGATGTATGCACTTATAAACCTATCTGCACAGCATTGTTTAACGTTCAGCTGTAAAGATGATGCTATAGCGGCGATTGATGCTGTTCCTCCATTCTATGAGGGCGCTGGGGCTGTTTGACCCCGCCCCTCAGTCTGCCTGAGCAAAAAGCAAAAACGGTTATACTGTCTGTGCGCAAGCCTGCGTTGCTCACCGGTCGGTACTCTAGTGAACTCGTGCTGACTGACACATAAGTTGAGTTGCCGAGGGCGTTTCTGCCAAAAGTGCGACAGCTTGACAGAGGCTTGATTGCAGCTTGCGGACAATATGGCGCAAAAATCAGTCAGCTCCGACAAAATGCTGAATCTGGGATACAGAGTAAGTCACTGGCACATGCCTTTTCCCCAAGATCTGGTTTTCCAGTGCACTCACTGCTTCCTGATGTAGGTCCTCATGAAGAGGAATAGTACCTATATAGCTTTTGTCCTGGCTGGTGCTCTTCTCGGCGAGCGGGTCAGTATCCATGTGGTTAACGATACGAAGTCGCTGTGTCACTGCTTCCATTGCCGCGATAGCCTTGCCTGAATACAGGTGGTGAACTACGGATTTGACACTGCATGGGAAAAAAACAACCAAGGGGTGAGCAGAGACTGCATGTCTGCCAAGCAAGAGTGCAAAATCTTGAAGTAATGCTTTTGCCATCTGACTCATGCCATGATGCGTGCAGAAACTCTTCAAGCACATAGAGGGCAAGGTTGGTTCAGAAGGTGGGGGAGAAGGGGGTGGCGATGATGATGAATAACCTGCACAAACTGTTTGCACTTGGAGATCTGACTTGATGCCTTGCCTGGGCTGAAGGCCTGATGTCGTTATAACTGCAAAGCTTGTATGCTACAGACTACAGTCGCCACAAACCAATCTCTATAAGGATAGTGAAGTCAGTCGTCATTTGATTTGATATACTGCATGCAAGACAGCTTGACATGAGCAATCATGCAAAGGCTGCCCACACGCGTTTATTTCACATGGACAGACAGTGACTGCCTTGTCCGAAACGCAGATGATTTTACATCATACAATCACTGAACTGCATTCTAGCTCTGCAGCCAGCACATAGTATTGAAAACCTCTAGCAAGAGTTTGGTGCTCTTGACTGCTCCTGCACAATAACTGAAGCTACCAGCACATTCTGAGCTGCGTGTGCAAAGCATTGTTGCTGGTTGCCACTTACGCCTTTCATCTGCCATTGTGCTGCAGATACAATGCAAGTGTGAGAACATTGTGCTCATGCTGTGGCAATATACCAACCATTTTTCACATGTAGAATACATTGCATGAGGCAACAAACCCGCACTACCCTTTTTCATTGAACTACAGCCATAACTACCTCCACCTTCCAATCCCAGCATGAGCAACATAAACGATGAAAGGTCCTTGCAAAGCCTTAGGCAGCTGGCTGCTGCTGATTGTATTCTTCAAGCACCTGCTCCATGGCCTCTTTGGCTTCTTTCTCATCAGCAGCGTAAAGTATTCGCTCAAACACCTTGACAACCTGCGTTCACACATCTGCATTCAAAGTAGCAGCATAACAAAGCTGCCATATGTCACACATATGCATTCAAAGTAGCAGCATAACAAAGCTGCCATATGTCACACAGGTTTACCTGACCTCTTGATCAAGCAGGGACGCTGCAGCGTCTGCTGGGTGGTGCAACTACTCAGCAAGCTGATCAAGCAATTGCTACACTGATACACATGATGCTGCGCTGCAGAGCCCTTGCTGAATTGCTGTGTGAAGAGTGATGTACCGCTTCACCCATGCAGGCAGCAAAACTAGCACTATGCTTACCGGGATGCTCTGAAGCAGAGGCATCTGACACAAGATCTCAATGTCTCGCAGCTTGTCAAAGTAGAAGTCCCTCTCCCTCTCCACATTGTCCACCTTCAGCTTGAGCTCTGTGACCTGCAAGTTCAAGCTGCTGAATCAAGCAACAACCTTTGTCAGATCTGCTATTCTAGAATAGTTAAGCAAGCTAATGCAAGCTCTTCTGCTACAAACAAATGCTGCTATGCAGGCCTTTTTCTGATGCTGTTACAGATAACATGTATGGCCTGCAAAAGTTGTGTGTGACTGCAGTTGGAAATGCAGTCACACATGTGATGCACAGCCTGCTGCATTGAGAGGATGCCAGCAGTGTCTATACCTGCTCAGTGGCTTCTTGCACTTGCGCAGCCATTGCTGTATCCTGAGAGCCACTGCTGCTGACTGAAGCAGCTGATCCTACTGCCTGGCCAAATTGTCGCGTGCCCGGGGCCTTCTTGCTGATGGAAGTTGACCTTGCAGGTGCTGCCCCATTCATGCTTGCTGTTGTTGCTGCTGACGACAGAGGTATTCTCTGCTTGTTTGATGCCCCTTTGACACCGCCTGTTTTGCTGGCAGCACGGCGTGCAGCAGCATCATAATTCAAGTTCTGACCATTGCTGTGGCTGTCAAAGTAGCTCTTCAGCCACTGCATAAATTCTATGTTGTCAAGTGGCCTGGCTCTGATCAGCTTGTTCACCTCAACATGCTGCACAAAACAGCACATGTTGGAGGTCAACATGCGAATAACTAGCAACAGCTCAGCCAAGTTGCAGAAGGAGGATTGCAGACGCTCAGACAGGCTGCAGAACAATTGCAGACACCAACCTTATCAATGCCAAGCTTGGTGAATGCAGCTTGCAGAATTTTGTAGTTATTGATGTATTCATAGTCATTCTTGGCATTGAAGTCTACCTGCTTACAGCAGCAATGTTGAGAGCAGTACAAACAGACAGAACTGCTTGTCTGTCCCTGTGTCTATACCTTGCCCAAAGCAACACACCCTGGATGCAAAGCATCCAATAGCTGACACGCTACAGCTCCTGAAGCTGTCTGTATTTGCATGCCATGTCATTACAAGTGTGTAACCACCCAGTGACCAACATGGCTAAAATTTGCTGTGTAAGCACAGACCTGCTCAATTTTGCTGAGAGTTAAGCCTAGAGTTGAGTTGATCCACTGTAGCAGCTCATTTCTTCCCACAAAGTATGCACCGTCCATGATTCCAATAGCTGACATCTTGAGTGGACTAACACCAACTTGACTCAGCCCAGGAGGCAACACCGCGACAGTGTGTGGCCTCACTTAGCAAAAAGACAGATCTAGGCCTTGCGAGGGCTCAGGCCATAGGGGGTGCCTCACAAAAATGGCGCCCATACGCGAAGCACACCGAAATGTCAGGAGATGATGCCTGATACTGTGGCTGCAGTCACGACGATGATGACAGATCAATGTACTTTGGCTCCAAAACTAGGACTCGCTGACAGGAACTGCAGTACGGAGTATAGCTTTTTACACCATCAGCGTATTGCACCCATTACACCGCTTCAGCTTCCAGCAAGGCTGACTACTCAATTGTCCCCAGCACCAGCAGTGTCCCCGGCAGTGTCGATTCCGACACTGATCGCATGCGCAATCACGCTGCTTGATGCAGTCCAGTCCGCAGAGCCGTTTGTCATCATCGCTCTGTAGCCTTATTGACCCGACGCTGGTGTATGGCATACGCACAAGGCACTTGATCGCGAAGTGTTCCGGCGTAGCCGTTGCGAAGAGGTTCACATTGCACAATCACCACGTCTTCCTGTGATGCGCAGTCGCGCGTGTGAGCCAATGTATAACATCAAGTCGTCTCCGACGCCAACTCGACCTATTCGTAACTATCGAATTCCGCTTCCGGCACGAGCGTGACCAAGTCTTTGGCCCCTCAAAACGTTCTGCAATGGCTGGAGGCAACAGCTCCGACTTTCCTTTCCAAGAGAGTGATATACGGAAGTTAACGGAAGCGCTAGCCTCGCAGTACGTAGTGTACACCATGGGACCCGCTGGCCGTTCGAAACAGCCACTCCCTGCCTGTTTGGCTATATGGCTCATGACATCCTGAAATTGCAGGCGGTCAGGAGGCTTCCACCTATGGGACTTCTTGTTAGGAGTACTGTTTGCAACTGCTATGACAGGTTTTTTGTACTACCGTGTCAGGAACACAGGACTCAAGGCGCTCAACCGAGAGAGACAATCGTTTGCTGTGCGGGTATGTGACTACCGTGTATGACAATGTCAGTGTTATGCAAGAGCTGTGAATGACAAAGCATCAGCGGCGACACTCCACCAATTTGATCAGCTCCCTTCTGTGGTACACAGGCTTTGAAAGACATGGATTCAAAGACTTTGAAGAAGGTCTTAGGTCAGGTAAGTCAGTGCGTTTCCTGCAAAGATCAGTATCTTTCTCATCCACATGCCCGCGTCGTCGTGTACCAGCAAGCAGGGTATGTGTGTCTGTCTGAGCTCGAAACTTGGCTTTCAGGTGAATCTGCCGAGTTGGGTGAATTTTCCAGATTTTGAGAGAGTTGGCTGGCTGAACAGCGTCATGGGTATGTCTTTGCCAAACACCTCTGTCAAGTCTGCAGCGTCTCCGCACCCAGCAAAGCTCCACACCTGTTGTCATAGGTTGAGCAAGCCTGTGATCCACTGATGCAATTTTAACAGGGTACACCAGCGTACAAGATCAAGTCTCTGTGCATGATTCCAAAGTAGCTAAGCTGCATTGTGTGTGGCTGTCCTCAGTTCAGCACAGAGTGCTTGCTGCATGTGAGCTAAATTGCATCCTGTGTGGCTGTTGCCAACTCAGCAAGGAGTGTGTGATGCTTATGACTGAAGCTGCTTTGTGTCAACAGTTCAGCAAGGATTGTGTGATGCGTGTGCAGGTCAGCCTCTCTGCTTGGCATTTATGCTAGTCACCAAATAAGTGATACATTATGTCCGTTGCCATATTGTGGGATGTGTGTGTAGGTCAGCTGTGGCCTAGAGTGAACAAGGCGTTGAGCACCATGGGGCGGCAGCAGCTGGACCCCTTGATGAAGGAAAGCAAGCCCTCCTGGGTTACCTCTGTCGTACTAGACAGGCAAGCTTGTCCCTCCCTGTTAGATCATCTTCTTGCTTTTCTTGTGTATGTTTTTGTGTGCGCTCCGCTCAGGAGCCTGCATGCAGCTCAAGCAGAATCAGCAGAGTTCTTGAACGTGTGCCAGAGTGGCTCATGAAGACAACATGGAACATGAAGCAATACACAGTGTAGTTCACGCCTTTGTTTGATGACTGCAGGTTCGACCTGTGTGACGCGCTGCTTTAGTCAGTACAGTAAAAGTGTAGCAGATCGGCATGTCAAGATAATTTGAGTAATGAGGCAGAACACAGTATTACCCATGTCTTTGCCTGGTAACTGCAGCTTTGACCTGGGTGACAACGCTCCCCAGGTCAGTGGAGTACAGGGCTATCAGAGTGGTGCATTATGATAACGTGAGTCGGGTCGCAGAACACAGTATGACTTCACATCTTTGCCTGGCAACTGCAGGTTTGACCTGGGGGACAATGCCCCTGCAGAGTGGCGCGTCAAGATGATATGAGTCACATAGCGAAACAAAGTGTAACGTTTGTCTCTGCCCTGACTGCAGGGTTGACCTGGGTGACAATGCCTCCCAGGTCAGCGGAGTGAAGTGGTGCACCAAGATAACACGAGTCACGTCGCAGAACGCAGTATTGCTGTATGTCTTTGCCTGGCAACTGCAGGTTTGACCTGGGGGACAACGCCCCTCAGGTCAGTGGAGTGAAGGTCTACCAGAGCGATGCTTCTGGAGCCGATGAAGTCATCATGGAGCTGGATTTTGGGTGGACCAGTGACGCCGAGGTGTCCATGATAGTGCACCCAATGCCCCACCAGGCCTGGCTGGCCACCCCTGTTGTGGAGATCCTGTCCAAGCTCATTGTCGTCAAGGTCTGCACATGAACTCTTGGTCTCCTTGTAGTGAGTGCCTGCTACAGTCATACACTCTGCCAGGAAGTGTCGTGATCTTGGAAAACCCTGGTTCTGTGTCAAGGTCTGCACGTAACACTTCGCTCTCATTGTAATTGTATGTCTGCTACAAGCATACATTCGCTCTCATTGTGATGCATGTCTGCTATAACCATACACTCGCTCTCATTGTAGTTGTATGTCTGGTACAACCACACATTCTGCCAGGGAATGTCATGATCTAGGAGTACGTGTGTGGTTATGGCCCATCATGCCTGGCGTAGATGCCAAGTGCATGGAATCTGTTCATGACAATTGCTGTCAACATCGTCCTTCAGTCATTCTCACTGTTGTCACGCATTACTTGCAGCTGGTCCATGAGCCTGATGATGCCATTGCATGCTCATAATGGCTTTGCCTTTGCCTTTGCCCTTGCCAGTGCACGTAATGCCAACGCTGGGACCAGGCTCAGGCTGCTCAGGCTGCTCAGGCTCAGCTGGAGGCACATCCTCACCAGCAGCAGCAGTAGCAAGGACTCCTCCTCGACAGCAGGCTCACCCTCAAAGACGCCATCAAGGGAGAAGCCTAGGTCCGACATGTTGCCTCTTGTGCCTCTTGTCGGACGTGGAAAAGAATTACGATGGTGACCTAGGCTTCTCCCTTGATGGCGTCTTTGAGGGTGAGCCTGCTGTCGAGGAGGAGTCCTTGCTACTGCTGCTGCTGGTGAGGATGTGCCTCCAGCTGAGCCTGAGCAGCCTGAGCAGCCTGAGCCTGGTCCCAGCGTTGGCATTACGTGCACAGGCAAGGACAAAGGCAAAGGCAAAGCCAAGAAAGGTAAGGTCAACTCGTGCCTGGCTAAGCAGGCTGCCGTGCATGCTGTGTGCTTTGCATGCTGTGTCCATTGCATGCTGTGTGATCTCTATGCTGTGTGCTTTGCATGCTATGCTTGGCACTACCTACTGAGCACTGAGCTCTGAAGGGTCACAGTAGATCAGGGCTGGGTCTCTGTACCTTTGTGGGTAAGCCATCACAGCCATCAATGTCCTGATCAAAGCAGTCATTGGATTGGTCGGGAGGATCTTCAAGTTTGAGTGGCAATGCTTGCAGGTGGGTGTTGAGAAGGTCACCTTGAATGGGCGTGTGCGCATGACCCTGAAGCCTCTGATGGATGAAATGCCCATTGTGGCCGCCATGCAGGTCAGGCCTTTTCGTTGGTACTTGCTGATGCATTCTCTGGTCAATGAGATTGTGTAAGCCAAGGATAATGATGAGATTATGGTGATAGTTACAATACCAATCAAACCGTGGGAATGTGCAATGTGCAATGGCCTAGCCAACAGGCAACATGGTTGACACGTTCCTATCTACGTTGCCCTACTGCATACAATGTGACACAATCACAGCAATTACTACTTCGTTGAGTAGCGGCCATGTAGGTTCAGGTCTGGCTTATGGACTTTAGGGCGAGTTTTTTAATTCTTGGCCAAACAATTGCATCTTATGGCCATCTGATGCCTGATCTGCCTGCTGCAAAGCCCCTGCAGGCCTGACAACACATTGCTGGGCTTCCCAAACATGTGCTCAGCTGCAGTGCAGACATGTCTGCAGCCCCTGCACACTGCTCTGACTCACATTACGCTCAGCAGCCCAATCACAAGCAGAGGAATGTTTGGCAGAGCACAGCAATGGTTACCCTTGTTGTGCATATGTGCTTACGTGCTTATGTGCTTACGTGAATCAGGCCAGGTTTGGTGGCTGAACTGAGGTGTTATTGATGCATACAGGTAGCTTTTGTCGAGATGCCAAACTTCAACTTTGATCTGACGCTGTACGGCGGCGACATTGGCTTCTTGCCAGGTCTGGAAGCTTGGATCACTACAGTCATCAAGGACTCTGTTCTCAGGTATGCATTCCCTTCCAGATGCCTTGACGCTGCGTCTCAGTCTGCACCACTTGTCCCTGCTGGCCAACTTGGTGTCTTGCTTCAGCCAGGTGCATCTTCAGCAACATTGTGGATCAGTGCACAGTTTCGTAGAAACTCACCTCCTGTGACTTGGTGCCAATGCTTGTGCATGATGGCGCTGTCGTGTGATTTTCGTGTCCTCAGGCATGTTGGTCTGCTAAGTCTGGTTTCCAAGTTTGGTGTGACTGTGACACTGTGACACTGTGACACTGTGACAGTGACTGTGACTGTGACTGTGACTGTGACTGTGACTGTGACTGTGACTGTGACTGTGATTGTGACTGTGGCTGTGACTGTAAATGTGACTGGGAGTGTGACTGTAAATGTGACTGGGAGTGTGAGTGTGAGTAACTATCCCAGTGTGAGTGTGAGTAACTATCATTGTCATCATTGATTTCATTACGATCATAGCATCATCGGTCTTGTAGCTCTCACTGTGGTTATGCTGCATGCAGGCCATATGTGCTGCCTGACCACTACACCATTCCTGTAGTGCCTGGGGACTATAATGCCATTGACAAGCCCCGGGGTATGCTGTTTGTCACAATCATGAGTGCCAAGAATGTGCCCAAGATGGACTGGTTCAACGGCAGTGACCCCTATGTCAGGTACACAGCCCAAATCAATCAATGATCAAACAATCAATTATGTTTTTATTATATGGTATTTTTATTACGATCACATATTATCTTATATCATATTATGCATTATAATTTTACAATGCATGTCCTTAGGACACATCAGGGAGGTCATTGCATCTTCACAAATGGTCATGTGTCGGCCTGATCACTTTACCATACCTTGACTGCAGCATTCAAGATATTGCCATCGCACAATCCTGAAGGTTGAAACCTGCAATCACCTAGGCATTCATGTTGTGCTTTCAGGTTTATGTATACACTGTCAAACGATGTTCTTGTTCAAAGTTTTGTCTTTGTGTTGGCTGCGGCTACATCATCACCTGCAGCAGCAACTGTTGCAAAAGCTGCTTTTGATCTGACAGCTGCACCTCGTGCTGCAGGCTGTTTGTGAGGGACAAGCGCAAGCTGAAGACACAGATCAAGCAGAACACCACCAAGCCTGAGTGGAATGAAGAATTCCAGCTGCTGATTCATGAGCCTGAGCATCAACATCTCACACTGCACATGTTTGACCACGATGTCTTGAGTGTTGATGATGAGATCGGTCGTGGCAGCTTCCCCATTCGAAATTTGCGTAATGGAGAAGAGGAGGAGCTAGACATCGAAATAAAGGAGCAGAAGGGGCAGAAGGTTGATCAGATGATGGTGAGCATGCTGTGCTGTGCTGTGCTGTGCTGTGCTGTGCTGTGCTGTGCTGTGCTGTGCTGTGCTGTGCTGTGCCGTGCCGTGCCGTGC
>JAABUP010004254.1_pt1 | contig 23714 bp, 29 predicted proteins | sample 5559201 | NCBI WGS metagenome assembly JAABUP01 (sample SAMN10711887, study PRJNA513373) | rock metagenome | isolation source: Antarctica rocks | place: Antarctica
CGCCTGCAGATCCTCGAGATCCTGTTCTTGTTGCGTCGGAAGGGGCGGAGTAGGTGGGCCTGGTTGTGTTTGTGTTGATTGTTCGGTATTATCTGAGAGAACCCGAAGCCGGGCAGCGACCTGGCAAAGATCGACTGCGTGTGAATGAGTGACTTCCCGCGAAGATCGCACTTTGTCCCTAGTCATAGCCATCAGATTGGGAACAACTGATCAGCGTGGCATGTCTCTCACCGCAATCGTTGAATGAATGCTGGTGCTATATTCTCTGGGTCTCGCACGCTTATAATCCTGTATCCAAGAGGTTAGGAAACCTGACATACAAGGATGCTTGACGCTCGAGTTCTCACCGCCCGTTTTCCTCAAGGATTTTGTCCAGTTCCTCCTCACTGTATGCGGCAATCTCGCAAGCAAGAGGCCTTGCGACTAGGGCCATACTTATCGCAGCTGTCTTCCGGCGGGCTGTACAAGGTGAAAGAGTTGATGGTCACAAGTAGTGCCGAGATGTAAGGAGCGGGCCGGCGCTGTGAGTCATCATCACCATCACCACCTAGTTGCCCCGCCTTTCCGCCTTTGATGCTACGCGCCAGGCAATGTAAGAGAGTCACAGGCGTCAACAGCTTTGATTAGGTGAGGGCAACTCAGTTCTTAAGGCGACGTAAAGCAGTACATTGCATGTAAAGGCGACATAGTCAGTTGCGGATCCCATCTTTTCAAATTTGCGTACACAGAGAGCACTGTACATGGAGGATCTTATTGCGACATTTTACCCTCATGGCGAGGTTCAGAGCGGCTTCGCTCTCCAAACAATTGAAAGGCCTGAAAACAGCTCTCGACTGGTAACTGCCAGACAGGATTTCCTCGACCTCTATGGACGCAACAGCCGCGAATCAACAGCTCCACTAAGCGACGTTGAGGACGAGGATACGAGGGGAAGGACCGGCGGAAAAGGTCTCCAATTGACATTCACTCACGGCCCGAAGGCCGGTCGTGGATATATGCTCGGGACTGATGCGAACAGCTGCGACATTGTTCTACCGCTGCTGAAGGGCATCAGTCGATGCCATTGCTACCTGACCATCGACGAGAAGCGACGCTTGGTATTGCGAGATTGCTCGAGCAATGGGACTGTTGTCACATATGATGGAAAAGGAGGAGAGAAACGTCGTCACTTCACATGGATATTGAGCGGTCACGAAGTACCAAACGACGCCAACTCCATCGTCATCCGGCTACACACTGCCCTCAAACTCCGGGTCGTCGTGGCGAAACCTACGTTTCCACATGTCCATCTTGAGAATGTGGACGAGTTTCTTCAAGAAACCGCAGTGGCGGCTAATGTCCCTTTCGGTGCGCTCGGTATCCAGAGCGTTGCTTCAACGGCAGCTCCCAGCGGAACGCACACGCCAGAACACGAGCCGATCCTGCTCGAGCAAGAGACGCTTGGCCGCGGTGCTTATGGAGTGGTGGCTCGGGTCTGGGATGTTAGCACAGGCCGCGAATATGCTTCAAAGAGGTTTACAAACCTGGACAAGTCAGATTGGGAGAAGGAGGCGTGTTTAATGCGGCAGAGCCCGCACGTAAGTTATATCAAGCACACAAAGAAGCCATGCGCTAAGGTCGCCTTAGGAGCACATTGTGCGATTGTGCTTTGCAATGGAGAAACCATCGCCACAGCTGGTCATGGAATACGTCCCGATGGGTAATCTCGAAGGTCAACATCGTCAGCGCAAGATCTCAGAAGATGAGGCCATCACCATTCTGCAACAATTTCTCTCCGCCCTAGTCTTCCTGCACGAACAGAGCCCACCTATCGTGCATCGAGACATCAAACCTGAGAACCTTCTGGTGCAATCTCGGCAGCCGATTCACATCAAACTTGGTGATTTTGGCTTATCCAAGGCGAGTGAAGATCTGAAGACGCTTTGTGGGACGCCCATGTACCTGCCGCCTGAGCTTGCCAAATATCATGGGTCGAAATCATCTAGGTCAAGGATCCAGTATTCACAAGCCGTAGATATTTGGTCACTGGGCGTTGATATCTACCAATACGTGTACGGGCTTCCCCGACAGACCTCAGGCTCAGCGCTGGCTTGGTGTAAAAGACTCGTGGAGCATCTGAACGACTGGGAGTCAGAGGAGCTCATCGACGTCCTATCGGAAATGATTGTTATGGATCCTCGTCAGCGGCTTTCAGCAAGGCCATGCCTGAACAGGGCATTGTTGCTCGACCATGCATCAGATCCAATCGAAGCTTCGTCTTCTCCCGAAGGCTACGAGCGTCTGGCAGCAAGCAAGCCCATCAGTGGACAAGGACCCCATTCACTCGACTATGAAGTTCTGAGACAGCTTGATCCGCAGAACGAGTATCGAGCCGACCCTGCAGCGCCAACTGGCAGAGTCTCTCTGCTCGCCACTCTCAACTACGATCCGAACGACGGCAGCAAGAGGCATAGGTCGCCGGATCCGAATTCTTGGGCAGGGTCTAAGAAGAGATTACCGTAATTTTGAAAAGCCTGAAGCAGCGCGACCACACAAGCTACCCACAAACACGCGCCGATGTTAAGTCGCTACAACCTATGTACGGTCAGCGAGACACGATGTACGAGTGCGTGCTTGAGCTGCTGAGGGACATTCAAATCGGGACCGAAAGCGACGAAACACTGGACTCGCGCACAATCGCTCTCATACATGACCTTTGCCAACGCCTCGACCGGCTGAAGATAGAATGGAATCGCACCCAAATCGATGATGAGGTGGAACGCACCACTGTCATCGGAGTTTCCGAGGCACAAGACTATACGCTTGCCAGCCTCACATCATCCGATGTGGCCAACTCTGTGGCGGATTTAGCTCGGCATTTCATCAACATGACGGACCTCCTAAGCCCTGATCCCCAAACTTCGAAAGCCAGTGGTGTGAATCAGGATTCTGTCCGGCTTTCCAAGAGCACAGTCAAAATCCTAGATCCGGACCAGCGAGGCAACATTCGTATCGCGCAGAGTGAGAGCTCGAATCAACCGAAGAGTGTGAAGACACATACGCCAGTATATCAGCTATCGCTCCCCACCATCGACCTTGAGTCTAGTGGGTCGACCGAGGCTGTGGCAAGCTGCGCGACCAACTTCGCAGCACACCCCATTGGACAGACTCCTTCCGCCATGCTCGACGCCTTGAACATGTCAGGCGGCAGTCAACCGTGGAAGTTTAGCTGAAGACGTGATAAAACCGTCTGTACGTTTAGCGAGGGATCCCAAGTGAGGCTTTGGCGGCAGGCACGGAGGACATTGGGGGTCGGTACGCCCGCTCCTACCTGAAGCAGTGCACCTGTGGGTGGGCGAGCCCCTTGGAGCACCAACGACTGACTCACAGCACCTGCAGTCTCTCGCGACAGGAGCGGGCTTCGGTACCAGCCGACTGTTCCGCATCCTCGAAGGATTATCACAGATTGACCGCTCTGTCGTACATCCGCGTGATTCGGCACATGCCATTCCATTTCTTCTTGCAGCTGAGAGAATCCGCCGTCGCGTGATTCTTACGCCAAGTCGGATAGAAACGTGAAAGGCTACGCCGAGGGGAGCGTCACTTGTATCCTCTGCCTTTTCATTGCCAGCCTTTAGGTCATGCCTTGCCCGTTCCGATGAAGGCTGCACGAGTGGCGATCACCCCAAGTTGCACCATTGGTCATACGGCTTCTCTAAGATTTTGCCGGACTAAGGAAACGAACAGGGCTCGCTCTGATAGTCGTTATTGAAGGAGGGGCCGGTAGTCTCGCATCTCTGGTCGGAGAACCCTTCAACGAAGGTGAGTCGATGTATCGCGAAGGAAATAGGGAATCGTGAGGTATTCCAGCACCCGGATGATCGTCCACATCCAGAGGGGAATCACTCAGTAATTCAGCATCCACCAGACTGAAGATTGCGAACGAGATCTTTGACAAGTGGCTAGTTCAGCACGGGTAGCTTCCCACTGGAATACCCAGCTGCACACGCGGAAGTAGGCCAGGTCATCAAGAGCCTTGAACGAACCAACACAAGAGCTCCGGAAGGAATGACTCGGCAATCGGCGACTGGAGGGAACTCTGCATTCATCTGGAAGAGCTCTGGCCCTGAGTCTCGCCGTGAGCTTTGCTCAACCGGATGAGCATGCGGAAGCGGCTCACTCGCGATGTCTCAATATTTCGGTCCGATTGATCATGACCATAGGGTTTGTGTCAGATGGCAAGGCTCTGGCAGATTGTGCACGTACATCTGGAAATGTTGTGCGTCCAATATTGGAGACGCGCACTTACCCCGGCATACGCAACGACGAATCTCTCCGGTTCGTAGACGGCTCTTCGGTACGCCTCCACCGTCCTGCGATCGATACTGTCCAACCTCTCCTTCGGACACAACAGCGGGTTGCCCAAAGTACTATCCTTGTAAGCCGCCATATACACCAGCTCCGTCAGAATCAATTCCGGCTAAGCAGTACCGTTGCGCACCAAGCCGGTCCGCAATCCGTAAACCAAAGCCGCCTTCGCCGCCGCAGACACCGAGCCAGAACGCCAACCGGGACTGTGGGATCATGCTCCGCACCTCCAGCCACGCGGAGGCGACGGGTTAGATTTGTCTGCCTTGCAGGCGAGGGTCGCCGAGCTCGAAACAGAGTAATCCCGTCTTCGGCAAACCAAGCAAGCAGCCCGCAATGCGGCCGCGATTGAACAGGCTGAGATCGCGATCGTGCGGAGCAATCAAGAGAATGCGGCAAATACGGCGATTTACTAGCGAGAGTGCAGATTTCAGTCCTCGTGGAGGCAGGATGCATCCACATGTATGTCCTTCGGCTATCAACTAGCAGTATGTGCCTCGTCACGCCCCATGGCGTGAGTCTCTGGCTCGAGACTTGCCTCAGCCAATAATCGCGCTGTGTCACCTGGTGATCCCGTACAGAGGCGTCCCTTTAGGGTTGCAGCGAAGCGCGTGGGCGAAGCCCACGGTGTTATCAGAACACCACGTCGAAGTTCTTTTTTCGCTGGTCAAACATCCAGTCATCACAGTCCTCAAGCTCCAACGAACGCCCCATCTTCATCTCAATCATTCCGAGTATTAACTTAGCACAGAAAAAGATCAGCCATTGCAAGCCATTTGTCAGGCTATTGAGCCTGTCCCTTTCGAGTTATCCTTCGACATTACTGACTACATACACAACGCTTCGCACGATACATACTGCATGTTATTCTCGCAATTGTAGTATGCTGGGTCGCTGACAGCGCTAATTTGCAGTACGACAATTTAGCGCAAATCTAATTGCTACCTTCCGGGATACCTCTATGCCTAGACCGCACTGGACCAGCACGTCTCAAGACTCGCTGTTAGAGAAGTCACGCGTAGCCCGGTTGCGTAGAGGAGCGAGACATGGATCGACTCAATACTTGTTAGTCATGTATGACCTTAGAAGCTACTGTGGCTCGTTTATACCACGGTGCCAGCTCCTTTGTGGCTAACGTAGCGTCCATATTTCCCAAACCCCAAGCAATACCACTCCCCCCGACACCAGTTCCCCTGAGCGAGGAGTCAGATCATCTATAAAGATCGTCCACACAACGCTACTTCGAAGCCCATCTAATAAAAAGGACGATAGTCATCCTTGCACCCTCTTAGCTGAGACGATAACGAGCCCACACATATGACTTACTCTTGCTGCGGGCGGAATTTTCGTCAATGGCAGCATCTTCAGGCCCATGTCACGTCTTCTTCCGCTCATTCAGGCTGTCGAAAGTGTCGACGAGGGTTTGAAGAAGAGGCAGCCTTTGTGCAGCACGTTCGAGACGCAGCATTCCATAGATCAGAGGGCTCGGGCATCGAGAGGGCGATGGTGGAAGTGGCGGAGAACGCAACGGCCTCATTACGAGCAACCCAAAGATCCCATCCAGACTTGACTGGACTAACACCGACAACATCATACTCAGGTATACCGTCCGCATTGATCAGACCCGGTTTCAAAGCGGCCTGTACACTGCGGCCTTCTAATCCAGACGTCAACGACATCAGCTCACACACGAAGACTAGGCTTGATGTAGCGATTGTTGGTGCGATACTGGAAGATGCTCTCCGATTGCTGCCTGTCGGACATACTATCGAAGGTCAGACAGCGCGACGAGCAGTCGTGGCGGTCAAGTTCGAGCAGGCGCTGACTGCCGAAGAAGCCTTTCTCTCTCAATTGCGGGCAACCGGACATCGACTGCTCGATGAGTGGGAGCAGAGACAACAGATACAAGTCGCGATCGAGGATGATTGACCGACCATTAGTCTCACACCTGATGTGCTGTTCCAGAGCCCGGAAATAATCTGCGGGCAAGTCTGTCACTGGATGGAACACAAGGACACCTTCGGCTTCAGATCAAATCCATTCGTTTATGCGAAACACAAGGCTCAGCTCCACCGCTACGTGAAGACCTTTGGTGAAGGAATGGTCGTCTATAAGCTGGGACATGAGCGAGATTTGTTTGAGATCGAAGGGCTACATGTTTCCAGGGACGCCAAGGTTTTCGAATATGTCAACGCATTTGGCAGGAAGAATGATCAAATCAAGGACGGTCTATCTAGACGGTGATCCGCAATTGGATCCATGCTTGTACTGTGGCCTGGAAATCGATGACTGCTTCCTGTGTTGACAGAAACGTTATGCGATGATTCGCCACAACTGAGTCGGATGTTGTCAACCCGAGTCATATGGACGAACCAGGGGAAGCATTAGATCACACGTATTCCAAATCGAACTCTCCCGCATGATATAGAGCCTAATAACTGGCATGGCGGGCAGGAGCCGTTATGCATATGCAACATCTTCCTGCTCGCCCAATGCGTAGTCAATGCTCCCGTGCGTCCTTCAAGACTGGCCGACAGTATACTGCACGCCGGACTTGGCGCCACATCAGAACACTGCCAAGTACACTAGTCCCACCACTCATGACGCAAGAGTAGTAGGTCGGCGGTTGTCCTATATATACGTTGAGATAGAACAGGGCACTTCTGCCTTTGTTGCAGATGTGAAGACCCGACAGACGATTAGACAGTCGAGAAAGATGTCAAAGCTCAGAAGCACGCCATGCCGGTACTTTACTGGGACTGGACGGTGTCGCTATGGCGCATCATGCCACTTCTCACACGACGCTCTCCTTCGCCACCGACCTCCTGTGGCGAGGACTCCATGCTTCCATTGGGAGGAGTCGGGGGCGTGTCCACACGGACGACATTGCGCCTACCTGCACCGTGAGCTTCCGACGCGCGTGAGCATGGAAGCAGACCTAGGCGCAAAGTTGCATGTCTTTGAGAGGACGGCATTGACAGAGAGGAAGCAATACGACGCTATGCTATCTGGTTTCCGAGAACTCAGCAGTTACAGTTGGCTCCAGTCAGAGACACCAAGTATAGTTGTCCCGGGTAGGTTTCAAAGGTGAGCTGAAGTATACGCACGAGCTAAGCGATCTCCAGGGGCCATCCCAAGCCTGGCTACGCCAACGTTACCTCTCAACCTCCTCCCCGACCTCGTCGCATTTGGGGAGTGGCCAGCGAGCGAGCCGGTGACTCAAGTCCATCCTTTCCGATTTGAGCCTCTGATCTCGGCATGCACGACCACTGACGCTTCTTTCGACATCGGCAACGCACATATCGTCACTGGTGCAAACAGCCTTCGTGTTCTGCTAAACTTTGTGTTCGAAAAAGCAGACAAAAGCTTCCGCATTGATATAGAGGTACGGCAGGGGACAATGTTCATGGCGAGATGGGAAAGCGACTTGTCGAACTTGGCCCAAACGTCTCGATGCCGTGGGTACGGAAGAGGCTTCGAGAGAGCCTCGACATCGGGCCATCTGGACCCTCCACAGACGAGCCATCATCGAATAGTGACTTACAAGCTTGCAAGTTTGAACACCATTGTTCAGTATCAAGCTGACGCGTGCAATTGCCGGTGTGAACAGCTCCGGTCTGATGGGAGCACGTCAACATCAAGGACACCGTCGATGGTGATGCCGGTCGCATCTTCCCATCGCTTGCAGCTTCTCACAGGTGGTATATCGCATAATACATCTTGCCTGGTGGAGATCAAGTCCCGAGAAACCAGGAGCCAAAATACACACGATATCTTGGCGCAGATGTGGCTATCCCAACAGCCGACCATGTTCATGGGGCGGCACTCTCGAGGCAGTTTTACATCAACTGAACTTATCGAGATGGCTGAGGAAACTAAGGCTTGGGAAACGCAGAGTACACTTCAACTGGACCTGTCTGCCACTCTACTCTCGGAGCTCTACGGGTTAGTTTCTGCGACGACAAAGCAAGACGACGCACGACGCTTCTCACTTTTGTATCTTCGAGACAAAGATCCTAATGTCCTGCAACTCGTTGAAAGAAGGGGTGGGCAGGATATGCTTGCTCCGGAAGACTCGGCATTCGAGCGCAACGTCCATGGGCAAGCTTAGGGGTGATATTCGACGAGGCATGCAAAGAGGGGATCCGTCTATAGAGGCTCTACCTCGAGGCTCGGAAGCGACGACGTCGGATCGGACAAGACTTCGCAGATTGGGCGATGATCGCTTCGACAAAGTCACTGCATGTTACTTTCGAGAGTACGGAGCTGAGGGATGCAATCTTTGCCCACCTTCTGCCCAGTGAGGTTACAGCCTTCTGCGAAGGCTGTGAGCTATGTACAGGGGGAGAGGCCATTGCAGCAGCTCTGAGCCCCCTGTGTATAATTCTCTCCGGCGATAGGCTGCCGGAACCTACGATCAGAGACGGCTTCAACTTGACGATTATTAGTGGAACGAAGAATGAGCTTCTTTACGGGCTCTTGAGTACTCCCTCCTGCGGCACCGGTTGCAACTACTCGACTGGACCGTGTTGTATCCGCATTGTCACATGAGGCCAAAGATATCCCCCTCGCCTGATCGAGAAGTCGTTGTGGAACGCGCAGAGCGCTGTCTCCAGACCCAATCAGCAGACCAGGCTGTAAAGCTGCCTTTGAGCATGATGCCGAAGCGCTCGACAGCTGCAAGGCTGCAATGCGAAAGGCGACGTCGTCGGTGAGCAGTCTGACTTGCCCTTCGCACCTTTCCCGCTCCACGTACCTCCTCAGATCCTTGTACTCAGGCTCCAGAGTCCTCCATTCGTCTGCAACAACAATTTGATGGCCCGCGTAAAATGATTTCTTGCAGAACAGTCGCCAAGCATCACTGGCATAGGGCCCAACACCGGCCAGATGGGCTACTTCGCATGCATAACCGGCGTTTCGGGAAGTCTTCTGCCGTAGGATGTGCGGACGAGGAGGGTCTCGCAGGAGCTGATGCGCCATCTTCACCAACCATCCAGCTCGACGGTAAAGGCCCAGGTGCTTGGAATACCTCTCTTGGATGTCTTTCAGGTCGGCACTTCGCAATCTTTCGCTGCGTGGACGGTCTCATACCCTTCCCAAGAGGTCCACATGGTCTTTGTACACCGCCATGGAGTGCCGACCCATGTCTGCCCAAGCCAGCTCCTGTAGCAAGTCGTGCCCGATCTCGGCAGTCTCCACGATCCATCTACCTCTTCTCCTCTCAGTGTGCAGGATGATTGCTCGGCCAGCCACAACGAACCGACTGGGGGGAACTTTCCATACTCCTTTGCCGTGCCCTGGTGATCCCTGATGACCAGGTCTCATTGCTGTTCGAGCTTTGAGATGCAAGATGGACCGCACATAGGTGGCGCCATCCATTCTTGGCACAGGATCGCCGTCGTTGATCAGTGATATGATGAGATGTCCAGTGTCAGGCCGGTGCTGTCCGAGAGGCAAGAGTGTCGATGGTGGTGCGCCGAAGGTGACACAGCAGATACGACCAAAGTATGGCGTGAAGCTGGAGAGCGGACTGACGTGAGCGGAAAGCATGTGTGCATGGAGCAACGCAGCAACAGCTCCGCCCGCAGAGTGGCCCGTGAGGAGTAACAGCCGTGGAAGGGTGCAGCTCTCGTCCGTCTTCCCCTCGTCCTCATGGCAGTATGCGTGCAACAAGTCGGCGATTGGGCCGGTCATCGCACGAGCGCTGTGGAGGAAGCCCGAATGACAGGCGTTGCCTCCATCATCAAGGAAGCCATCCGCCTCATCTGGACTCGTTTGAAAATTGGTGGAGCAGTCACGGATACAAAATGAGCTCCCACGGAGCGCGACAACGTATACTGTGTAGCCTGTGGTGTTGTATTTGGTGATCGTCGCATGTCTCGATCCAGGGTGCTGACGCGATCTCGCTAGGGTTTGATCGTATTGTTTCGGGGCTCTGTATACCTCAAGTGACGCGTGTGCTGCCAGCGACGAGAGCAGATACTCGAAATCGGTAAGAACGCATTCATGAGGAGTGAAGATTAGATTAGTATTGACGTATCCCGTGCTCGTGGAAGCTGAACGGTCAGGGAAGCCAAGACTTCCACGAAGACCTGCTCCTGCTCGATGTTCTGTCATGCTGGGTGGCACTTGATTAGCGATGACCTCGGGAGGAAGTGACTTGCGAGATTGCCATTCACCTTGCACACATAGCTCAGGGTGGCCGCATGTCTGGTCGGAGGATACCAGGGGTAGATCGATGGTCGCGCTATCGGAAGAACGCAAACGCGACACAGCGAGATATAGGGTGCCATAAGAGTTGTCATGAGGCCTGTGTTGATAGGTTGGCAAAGCAGGTACTACCCTCCGTGAAGCGCCGTGCCACCGCCAACCACCACCCTCCGGCGGCAGTGGCAGAGATAATGGGCATCCTGTCCGAGAGGATTACGAGACCGACCCCGTACCTCACGCTTGAGCAATATCATTGCAGGGTCCCTTGTTCGAAGTGCACAATTAGGGTCTGAAGTCTGATCACGACTTACTGCGCCAGAATGCACAAAGCTTGGGCATCCGGATCGTACACTCCGGGCAAAGCTGCAGTCTACGTTCGATGTGGGACACGGAGGGTTTGGCGAAGGTACCTGTCGGATAGGCTGTTGCTGCAATGTTTGCTGGTCTCTCTAAGAGCAGATGTACCTGTATGAGGACCCGAGCTACAATACCGTCGGGGTTCTCGTGCATCATTCACCTGTTCTCCTCTAACACTACATCATGGCTCAAAGACCTCTATTGACTCCCCGTGTACGACACTTGTCCGACGGCGAGGTGACACTTGCCGGTCGGGTTCGTGATGTAGCAGCCTCTGAGGTTGCGCAATGTTATGCGTACGTCCTAAATATGGTACTTGATCGGGAGCGAGCCCGAGCCGGCAACAGCATGCGGGAGCTCGTCCACGTCCTGTGAGATCACGATGCCAGAGTCACCATGTATTGATGACGCGAATTCGTAGCGGTCTCGTCAGTGATCTTGGTCTTTAATGTCTTACAAGCTATGGAGATAGGTAGATAACCATTCTGCAAGCTGTCTACAATGCCCCATATTGATCTGACAAGCTGTGTTGCGGCTGTAAGGCTAACTCTCCAGATCGTCAAATTCCCCGTACCTTCGGGTCTGTCGAGGATATGTCTTTCCACTGTGTAGTGCAAGCGAACCATGTGTAGGATCAGTGTACATTGTCCACTTCTACTCACTCTCACCTATCATGGGGGAATTTTACGATAACGCATTTGCTTTCAGCCAGCGAGGAAGTAAGGATGGCCCGAGAAGGTATTGCGATCCGTAGCGGCAGGCGTTCTGAAGTAACCATGAAGCGATGGTATCACGGACTTCCTCCAGCAGACGAGTAGATGTCACAATACGCAAGGCGGGGCAGAACATCATGACTTCTTGCTGTGATGGGTGCAACAGCAGCTCCCCTTGATCGATCTCGAGTTACAGCTGCTCGACAGACGCCACGCTGGTTGAAACCAAACATAGCTTTCAACATTTTCGAGGCCTCAAGAGTCGTAGTCGATCGCACCGCAGGAGTCTAAAGCTAACACGAATTGAGAGGGCAACGTGAGTGAAGTTCGCATTGCGGCCGGAGTGGAGAGCGGTTTTGCCGCAAATGATCTTAAGATATATGCCGTGGTATTAATACCGTGGCTGACAAGCCGAAAGAAGTTGGAGCTGGTAACGTGATTCTTCTCCAATGCGGGTGAAAGTTGCTTTACATCGGCGGCTTGGCACCAGAATTTTGCCAGCGACGTTAAAGTTGTTTGCCTGGACTTTAGGATGACCGCATCGACTGTCTCTCCGTGGCATTCCGTGCAGAACGTCTTTCATTGTCTATTGAGCTGTGCAGAGACCTTGTTATCCTTACTGTGGGTTGCCTACGTGGGTCACTACAGCAATTGTGCTACATGGGTGGATAATCTTAGCTCATCACTGACTCGAAGATCCTTCCTCGGCAGTGTTGCGCACTAGGGTCGAATCCCGTAAGTTAGTCGGCTCGATAATCTCAGCTCTTTCGCATCACTTCTTGACATCGCTTGCTCCACGCGACTTCTTGTCGGGCCAGCCTTCTCCCCGATGATTGTACACGACGCCATATCTGCGCAAGTTGCTGAGAATGCGTGGAAGAGTCTTGAACGGCAGATTGCGAATCAGCATACCGGCGAATCGGAAATGTCTTCAACGACAGGACTCAACGACAGGCCATTCGTGATCTTGAAAGACACTGAAGAAGTTTACGCCGCGTGCGAGGAGTTCGCGAAGGTATGCGAATCAAAACCGGCCAGCATGTCCGTCGCTAATTGATGTAGACCCTCCAAGCTCAGCCCCTTGCCGATCTGCTGGGAATAAGCGAGGATGACGTCCGCAGGAGGCTGAAGCGTGGCAAGAGTGTTCACTTTTTGCCAATCGCAGGGGAGACGGTCAGATGGATTCACAGCGCACCGGGAAGGATAGTCGGGACTCTAGCCTTCAGCGTCTTGCGCGACTCCCCGGTCATGCGAGATTCTGAGGCTGCACACGTGGAGTTGAAACCCGGTCAGGTCATGTACTACGACGGGGACGAGCCAATCAACTGGCAAGGCACGCAGGAGGGCTTTGGCTTGATGATGTGGTGCAGTAAGACTTCGAGCTTTGGAGCGAAATGAGACGTACATTGCATATCATCATTAGCATCTATGATGAGGCGAAAACCACCCTTCTCTCATACGCATGGCTACCATTGTAAAATACAATTGACGGAGACCTCAACATCTCCATATTTCCTCACTGCTGCAGCCATGCATCCCAGTCACTCATCGAGGCCGACGCCGGGAGACTCTCAACCCCTTGCACGGCTGCTTCAATTGGCTCATACCAAGAGTCGAATCCTACACCCAGTGCGTCCTCGAAATGACTGCAGAATGCTATTCCCGGACTTGGCTGGCCCCCATCAGTACCCAGGAGACCCTGTGATGCTGGCATCGATAGGCCTCCATAGGCGGCTTGCACCGGCTGTAAGCCTGGCTCCTCCCGTGGCATACGCTCAAAATCTTCACGGTAGTCCGATGCGTACTCTGTTTGACAAGATCGGGCATGATCGGCGGGATTCGCGCTGGTCTCGACGGTGTGCTGCGTCTGGTCATCTGCCGTATGTGCAAGTCGCTCGACAGAGGTAGCATCTGCGTCACAGCGAGCGTCCAGAGCTGTGTGGTCGCTTAGACTTGAGTCCACTTGCAAATCTTTAGCATTCCCCAGCGGTTTCGACGATGTCTGCTCGTCGCGCTGCTCACCTCGGCAGCTCAAGCTGGGCGACGTAGCCGGCGGCAGCTCCACGCGATGTTCGCCAGGTCTTGGCGATTGACGTACTCTGAGATTCTCTAGTGTTCCGGCTTCGATGCCATATCGGCCCACGGTTGTCGGGCTTTCCAGATCATCTTCTGACGAGTCCTCTGTGGGGACTGCCACAGGGTTCTCTGACTTGTCTCAGCTGCCCGCCAATACGACATCTGACGACTGCTTACCCGTTTGTGTGGTGTTCACTTGGTCCTCGACCTCCCCAACCCTTGGCAATAACGACACTCTGGGAGAGAGCCGCAACAACCGTAATATCTCCATCAGGAAAGCGAGCGGATTCGTCAGATTGGCCGCACTCGGATCATCGTTTTGCACCCAGTGTCTCAATACCCAAGTCACATACACCCCGCAGTTGACAAAGTCGTTCGCCGCCCGGACAGGTCCAGGAAATTGCTCTAGGCGCCAGATTGTTTGCTCACCGCAACGATGTTTGGCCCATTTTTCGACATGCTGAATGGACTATTAGTACGATACCAAGCAGGTCCGACTGCTACTCTTACCTGAAGTATTCGTCGACTACGCCCGGTCAACTTCTGATGCATCGGATCGTAGTGTTGAATCAAGCGTCCGGTCCAGTCGATCCTTACGGCCATCCAGTGGTTGCTTTCCTGGAGGCCGAAAACCCACGGCTTAGATTGCTTCGGAACTCCCGTTGTCCAGCGATCCAAGTCTTTGAACCGAGCTTCTGTGATCAGCTGCACTACAAATGTTGGCAGTAGATAGCCATCCGTGTCCTTGCAATCACCCAGGACTGGAATTGCGTTGAGAAAATCGTCCGTCAACCTGCCGTCGGAGGCCAGAAGACGGAGATCTCGCGGCTTGCAAAACCCGGTGCTCAACATAATCAACGGATGAGCCCCTGTCCAGATCTCCTGGCCCTGACTCTCTAGCTCGTCGGCCTTTTGTTGTGTCAGTCGTGTCGGCGGGGATATGAACAAGCACTTACAAGCGTCTGTGCGTTAGACCGAATCTGACCCAGTAGCTTAGAATCGCCCCCGTCGTGATGGTCTTCCGAGGGATCAGCAACCGGTAGCCGATCTGCACCGGAAGTTCGTTGGCGGTGCTCGGAGGCATCCTTTCCGCTCGCAAAGGACGTCTTTGTGGCCGAGGACAGTCCTGCCGAATCAATCACCGCAGCCTGGTTGTCCCCTGTAACGCTTTAGATACGTAGCAGCGCGATCTGCGTACGGTACTCACTATCCTCTTCCGTCAAACGTGGTTTCGCGAGCGTTCGCTCCTGTGACATCCTGTACGCGCTGATAGAGCGCTTTCTCTTCTGAGGAATTAATCAGTATAGAAGTCAACGTGCAGGCTCAGATGGGAGGTCGCTGATGACGCTTCGGATGCACCATGCTTGACTTACCAGCCCGTGGGACGGCATATCGGCCAGCGGAGTTCCTGGAGCCAGTGTCATCTGTCAGCGCAGGCTGTTAGCAAAGGGATGTCCACTTGCCTTCGAATCCCCAATCACGCCCAATCGGATCGCTCGTTGACGACGCAGTGTCAGCGGCGAACCTCTTTGACGGTTCGTATTTGCCCTGCTCAATCACCGTAGGTGACACCGTCTTCGGCTGTGGCGTCGGGACTTTGCGACGTTGAAAATTGCTCGACGGCGTGACATTGCCAGCCAATACGCGTGATGGCAGACACGGAGAATGAACTGTCCTGACACTTCCAGGTGAGACTGATGACTCCGAATATGTGTCGTTGTTCTCCTGAGATGGCTGTGAGTCGGCAACGTTCGCCTTCTGGACCAACGATCGAAACTCACAGTTGTGGACGCAAGTGCGCCATAGTATCGGAACCTGCTGCAGTCGGTGCCATCCGATTCTGCTGCCGCTGGGAAGTCTGTCCTTGCGGGCTCGGTGATCTTGGCACGCTCATTGACAATATCAGACTCCCCGTCCGAGAGGCCCAAGCGCCTGCGCTTGGTGGGACTGCTTGCTTCGTCACCACCCGGGACGCTTGCAATAGCCCGTTTCCGATTCTGGCGGGCGTCCGCCTTAGCGCAGCCACCAGGCATGGTCCCGGCTGGGGTTGGGAGTGAAGTAGCGAGGGCCGGCGTCAGAGAGTCTGAAAGCCCAGATCAGCCGATGCAAGTCCCCGCATACGCGTGTGATGTCACGGAACCACTCACATCGTGGGTCGCGCTGCTGCGCCATCTGCGAAAATTGCGGGATCGCTCGTGTCCAATAGCCATCGTCGTAGCACAGGGCAACGGTGACGACGGATGGGCTTCGTATCATGAGCCAGTGAATCAGCGGTAGGATCGCAGGGACAATCTTACCGAACGATGTGCTTGACCCTATCCTGTAACATCCCCACAGGGGTCACCTGTTGGAGCGCTAGAGTGTCCATTGGCATGGCCTCCGACAAGAGCTTAAGCATCCAGTCACGGCGTTGAGCGATGAACTCCGGATCGTTCAGTCCGCTCAATAGTAGGAGGAGGGCCGCGGGTCCTCGAGCACGAGCGAGATAGGTCTGTAGTCGGCGGATCCCTGCTCTGACTTGAAGGTGTTAATGTAAGCACCTCTCAATATCTACAAAGCCGATGACTCACGCAAGAAGACGAGGACCAACAGGTGAAGGCCTCGCCAATCTTCGACAAGGTGCAGAAGCACGTAGTTCAGGCAGTGATAGATGTGGACGCGCTCGATGTCGTGTTTACTCCAGCCTTCCAGCGCTTCGCGATACTGCGCACATCAGCAATCTGACTCCACATCAGACCACGGATGCTCTGTACCTCGGCCTCGTTGTGATGTTTGACGACCATGACTGCCAGGCCTTCAAGACACCGGAAAAGGTTGAGCTCGTCTGCTGCGACATCGCTTCGCCGGCCCAGCGCTTTCACAACGTCAACCAGGCGGAGTGTCCCCTCCTCGGCGGTAGGAGAAAGGCCGAGCCTCCGTATGAGGTCCATGTTCTTCCGGTCTGCGCCGGAATCGCCTGCTGCTGGTATGTATGCTAACAAATCGTCTCTTGCGCTGCAGAGCTTTTTCGACCGCCCACGAGTCAGTTCCGATTGGGTCTTCGCGGTCGAACCCATATACAAAGCCAAAGGATGCGTGGTGTGCGGCTCATGAGTAATGATCAACCGGCTAGCGTCCAGTCCAAACTTCGCGTAACTAGTTCGGATGGTGTCTTCGGGTCGCTCCCTTCTGTGCGGGATGCCCTTGGCTCCAGTATCGTCGATCATGGACCCCATCGGACGCTCACGAGTGCCAGCTTTGGGTGGTTTCGATGCAGGAGGACCGGCTTTGGGCGTCTTCAGACGCCGACTCGTCTTGTGCACTAGAGGGGACGATAGCTCATCGCAACTAGCAGAATCACTGTCTCCCACATGTGACCCCACGATAGGTGGACTCACATCGTCCAGGCGTGTCTGCACCGTGACTGTTGCTTCTATCGGCGACGCGACTCTGATCTCCGAAGCGGCCGAAGAAGGTGGCTCTCGCAAGCCAGGCAACGAGACGCCTTTATCTGGCGGAGAGAACTGTGTCTTGCGGGACTCTGTCTGGACGGGGGTACCACCGAGAGGCAGCTCTGGAGAAGAAATTGCTCTGCCGTGCGACGTCGGCGACAGTGGTGTGGTGACGGTCGGTGGACCATCTCCCGAGTGTGCAATCGGCGGCAGCATATCGATCGGAACTGACTCCGCCGCCACGGTGTCTTGTGACGTGGATTCTAACATGGCGTATCTATGTGATATCTGGCCAGATGGGCTGGGTACCGGGTGCACCGCTGATGTCTCCTCCTGTGGCTCGAGTTGTCCTTCAATAGATGCCTCGGAAGACATGGGCGGATTGAATGTACAAGATAGAGACGTCGGCGATCCTGTGCCCTCTTCCGGTACGCAGCAGGAAGCTAGAAATAGGACCCCCTAACTATAGAAGAACTACAACGCGCCTATAGCACTTCTCTAGTTAAAGGGAAAACACCTAGCTAAGATAGGATTATATAGGAGATCATTTCGTACGCCTACGCAGCTATCCTAGACGTTTTCTTCGCTATCTATAGCAGGCTAATACACGAAGGGTATTACCCTAAGTGCTAGAGACACGCTATAGGCGTAGCACTGCCAAAACCGAATAAGCCTAGCTATAACGTCCCTAAGGCATATAGAGTAATCTCGCTACTCTAATACCTAGGGAAAGTAAGCGAACGCATCCTTACAAAACGACTTAGCTATCTAGCTAAGTCTGGACCGCTACTACACGATTTATAGCTAGGCGGACGACAAGGGAAGTTAGCTATAAATATAGCTATGCTCCTTACCGACTTTATGCAGACAAATAAGCTACGACACTAGAAGACCTCGATAGTCTTCTTAGATATTAAAGGGGGCTTTTAACTATATAGCTAAGGAACGCTTACTTCGAACGCTTATTAAACTACGCCTCCCGCACAGCGTTGTTCGATAGATACAATCGTTCTTAGAAGATTAAGTACTCTAGCTATCCTTTAATAGATAGCTAGAGGCAGCGCAAGCTATTAGCACTAGGGTTCTATAAGGCAGTCCAATTTCGCCTATCCTGTTCCTTATCTATATCTACGACCTATTCCCTACACTACAGGACGTCCAGGTCCTGTCGTACATCGACGACATTGCTATATCGACAGCCTCTATAAGCCTTCGCAAGAACGCTAGAGTGCTCTAACGCGAGGTATATAAGCTTACGCAGCTTAGAGATAAGCAGGCAGTCTAATTCGATCTAGCGAAGACAGAGCTTATCTACTTCTCTACTAGATAAGACGCAGGCGCCACAATTACGCTCCTTAGCGGCGAGGTTATCTAACCTGCAAGGGCGAGCGTTAGGTAGCTAGGCGTCTAGTTTAACGCTCACCTTACCTTTAAGGACTATATTAAAACGCGAGCTATATAAGCCTTAGCAGCGTTCTATAGGATAGAACGACTAACGAACTTAGAACGCGGCCTTACTGCGCAGTCCCTCTAACTGCTATATATTGCCTGCGTTACATCGATAGCAGACTACGCTAGCCCTATATAGTAAAAAAGTCGAAGAGCTATTAGGGCTCTAAAGACTATCTAGAGTAAGGCAGCTAGGAAGATACTTAGGGTCTTTCGGACTGCTCCAAACGAGCCTTCTAAGCTAGAAGCAGCCCTGCTACCTATCGAACTACGCCTAGAAAAGCACTACGTCTAATACGCAATACGTATAAAGCGACTTACAATAAACTACCCTATTATAGCACTAGTAGCAGCTAAGACAGCAGCTCTAGAGGCTAGACAAGTATAGAGCCTAGACATTATTCTACTACGACCAACAATTCGACTAGCAAAGACGCAGCTCTAGGCACTACTAGCAAGACAAGACCAGTTTCGAGATAGCGACATAGCTAAGGACAAGAAGCTCCTTAACGACTAGCTATACGATACCTAGTCTAAAGCCTATTCGAAGGTACAGACTAGGAAACGACAGGGACCTAATAGCTACTTTCGACGTTTTGACTAGGAACAGAAGAAGGGACTAGATATAATATCTGCTAGCTCTAGGGCTATATAAAGTGCATACTACGCAATTAAGCTAGACTATAGCTACCTAAAGAGCTACTTGTTCTAATTTAGCAAAGGGACAAGTAATAGATGCGACTGCGGCAGAGAGGAAACACTAGAGCATCTGCTACTACGCTATAGTCTATATAGCAACTAACGACTACTACGACTATAACATAGCACTAGCCTATAAGCAGCGCTACAGACGAAGGAAGGAAGAGCAGACGCTCTTAGCTTCCTAGCAACATTAGGGATAGCTATAAGGAAGTAGCATCTAGAGAGGATTAAGAGGGCAGAGGAACGAGAGGACGAGGAATAAAGGCTTTTATGCCTTTAGCGTTATTTAGATTTTCTATAGTGTTAATTAATACTAGCAAGGTAAAGTAAGGTAAGAAAAGACGCTGCACTAGCTAGCTAGCTAGCTAGCGCAGCCGTCCTACATAATCATAGACTCAGACAGGACGTTAATAGAACAAACAAACAAACAAACAAAACTTGCTAAGTTGCGTTCTTAGTGCTTGCAGAATAGCATTAACTTAAATATAACGAAGTGCAGCTATGTTTCTGCGTAATATAACGGACCGACTCTATACTAGGGATTAGAGGAGATCCCTTATATAAGCGAATATAAGTACCTAGGATTCCTAGTTATAATTGCTAGCATTAGCCTTAGGGTACACCTAGAACAGCAGTTAGAGAAGGTAGTAGCGAGGTTAGCGATAATATCGCAGCACTCCGACTAGTAGGGGGTAGCGAACTGTCTGCAGGTATTTAAGCAATACCTTTGCCCTAGAATTAAGTATAGAGCACCGCTTATTTAGGCCTAGGCATCGTAGAGCCTATCTAGATAGGCTATATTCCGCTGCCTTTAGAAAGACTTAATAGTCTAGATAGCAGGCGGCTCCTACGCGTAGCGTGTTTCGCAAAATCTGCTAGCTTTACCTAACCTAAAGGAGCGCTTTAAGGGTCTCTACATAGCTGTTTTATTCCGACTATAAACGACTAACATAACAAATCCACTCGCCTAAGTGCTCTTCTGCTAGGTCTAAAAAGAGCCCTTCTATGCTAGACTACGAGAGAGTAAGCTATTAACGTCTTAGAAACGATAGAATAGCTAAGGCGACTATACTAGGGCCTCCCTCTAACGATTCGTTACTTAACGTCTTGCTACGACTCTAGCGAAAGACGCTAGACGCAACTATACTATAGCGCTCGTCCTATAGTCTTTATAGTTACGTAGCGAGTTAATGTTCGCTAATAGTACTCTTTTAGCCCTAGTCTAAATGTAGAACGCCTTCTTCTAGTACTAGAGGGGCGTCTAGTGCTTTCGCTTTAAGCATTCCTGCCCTGTAGCGACCTAGCTGTTCTAACGAGGCGACGAAGATTGCGCATGCTAGTTAGCAGCTATAAAACTCCCTAGGCGAGATCCAAGGAAGAAGGCAGCTAATAGCGATAGCGTTAGGAAGGGTAGCAAGTATATAAACATCGACTTCCTCCTTAACGACAACTAGTAGATCTAGGTCTATAAGATAATGCTCTAGGTGCAACACGGGCTGAAGACCTACCTAGCTAACAGGGATTAGCGTCGTAAAGACCTAGTCGATAACTAGTCTAGAGACAGTGCTAAAGAAATAGATATAGCTAGCGACGGGGATGTAGCCTAGCTAGAGGAGGAGCAGAGGTAGGACGTAGTAGAAGGGCTTCGTCTTCAAAGCCTAATCTAACGCTATTCGAAAATTCGTTTTTCCTAGTACAACCTGGTTAGTGTAGCGGGCCGTTTTGTAGATTAGATTACTCTTACCTAGTAAGCGCAATAAGTTCTAGCAGGCTGAACTGAAGGAAGCAAGCCATTGTGTGAAGGCCCAAGTGTTCTGCTACGCAATCCTTCTATTTAATAGCAAACTCTGATATCAAAGTGTTAGTTAAGGCGACCTTAAGACAGTCCTCACATCAGAAGGACTACAATGGCAGTGAGCTTCCAACTTCGCTAGAGTTAGCACAGTAGGGCCCAAAGCTTACATCTCCCAGTCTGTTTAACCCAAATGCCTGCCTGAGGCAAAATAGAACAGATCATGCCATCTTCCGCAACACTAATCTACATATGGCCAGCGGTCGACATCCAACACCCTTTTCCACACCTCACCCCTCCGTATGTGCAACGATAATGAGGGGACTCCACGACAACGATGCTGCGCTACGCACCGCTTTGCCTTTACCCGCTCGACACTCAACGATCACAATGCTTATACCCACGAAGGCATGATCCAAATCCCGCTATGCGAGCTGCACCATGACGACCATCAAGCTTCCCTCAGTTACATCCGATGCAGACGGGGACGACGCTACCAGGAGGCATGCAAGATCACTACGCATTGGTTCATATCCAGCTGTTTTGCCGGTGGAGGAGCGCGGGGTCAAGACACCTTCGTGAGAACAAGGCCGAACCGCAAGACTGCGAAGATGGATATGAATACTATATGTCCACCGCTCCAGCCTGGACGCAAACGGGCAGTCGACCACCACGATATCCTCACTCCATAAATCCGTCACAATGATGTCCCTGCTTACCGCTCTGGCACCTCTCCTCGCCATCTCCTCCGCAGCTCCCACTTACTCTCAATACACTGTGCGTGCTCCGACCGGCTACTACACTGGCGCTCCCGACACCAATTTCAGCAATGTCCGCGCTTTCCTGTCCGTACCCTATGGGCAAGACACGTCAGGTTCCAATCGATGGCTTCCGCCCCAGTCAGTCCCGCTCTCCAGCAATGCCTTCAACGTTACGGCCATGCCACCCGCGTGCCCGCAGTACGTCTCGGCTGTACCGGCGATTTGGAACCAGCAGATCCCGCAGTATCTCCAGGTCTGGGGCAATGCAAATAACTCGGCTGGCGAGTCCGCGATCTTCACCACCGAAGACTGCCTGAAGCTCGCGATCTGGACGCCGCACAATGCTACGTCTTCATCTCACCTCCCAGTTGCGATGTTCTGGACAGGCGGTGGGCTGCAAACCAATGGTGTTGATGTTCCGATCCAGTTGCCGGCTGGGTGGGTGAACCGTACGCAAAGCCATATTGTGGTCACCATCAACTACCGAATGTATGTTGCCTCCTGCGGAGATGTGATCTTCGACTCGTGCTGAATTGTATGTCAGGAACATCATGGGCTTCCCAAACGCTGCTGGACTGTACGATCAGAACCTCGGCCTCATGGATCAGCGACTGGCGCTTGAGTGGGTGGTAAGTTCAGTTCGGTGTGCCACTCGTGCAGATATTCGCTTACGGCTGGTCGTTGTCTACAGAGAGATAACATCAACCATTTCGGCGGAGATGCGTCCAGAATTATGATCTGGGGTCAGAGTTCAGGAGCTGGTAAGTTGATCAAGCGTTTGCCCATACGGATTGACACACTAACGGACACATCCAGTCTCGGTCGACTACGCCAATTACGCCTACTGGGATGATCCCATCGCTCACGCCATTTTCGCCGAGTCCGGCAGTGCTCTCCACACCGCGCCATGGGCGGACAACAGCAATTTCACCTTCGTTGCCCAGAACGTAGGCTGCAACTACCCGACCAACGCTTCCGCCGAGCTGGAATGCATGCGAGGCGTACCATACGCCAAGATCATCAACTTCATGGGCCAGTACCAGGACAACTCAACACTCAGGGCTCCAATGCAGCCCGCTATCTCTTTCGGCGCTGTACCCGACGAGCGCCTCGTCTTTGAGAACGTCACGGAACGCTACGAGATGGGATTCGTCACCAAAGTTCCCATGATCTACAGCAGTGTAGCGAACGAGGGCGGCAGTCTCCAGCGCTACCCCGTGAACGACCCTTACAACGGCACCAACCAGACAGCTGCCAACGCCATCACAACGGGATTCGCACTTTGTCCTGCTGCAGACACGACGAAGCTTCGCCACTCCATCGGCTTGCCAACGTACCGATATCAATATGCGGGCAACTGGACCAACCAGGACCCTCTGCCTTGGATGGGTGCATTCCACAGCTCCGACCTTGCAATGCTGATGGGCTCCTACCCGGATGGCAATGGAAGGCCGTGCTGCGAGCCGCTTGAAGTTGAGACAGCGAACGCTATGCAAGACTACGTTTACAGCTTCATGGTCGACCCTTGGGATGGTCCACCGTCCATGGGCTGGTATCCGATGGACCCCACTGCCGCTGACTGGGGCCAGATGTTGAGGTTTGGCGCTGGTGGGAAGGCGGTGCAGAATGTGACCGGCTTCGAGGTGGAGGCTGTGTGCTACGGGCAAGGTACCTACAATCCGTTCCCTTGAATTCCGAAGGCAGTATGTCCGTGGCCTTGCTTCGAAGGAAGGCAAGGTGTTGTGGAGAGGAAATCAAAACTCGGTCGCCTAGGAATGAAGGCAATGATGAATGCAATATTCAACCTACAAGCAAGCATGATTTAATGTATGTACAATCTGCGTCTCAATCGAGAACTGTAATCCCAAGCATCGTT